>OHBD01001224.1_pt1 | contig 11669 bp, 8 predicted proteins | sample 1577291 | NCBI WGS metagenome assembly OHBD01 (sample SAMEA3879572, study PRJEB24766) | human gut metagenome | biome: human-associated habitat; feature: feces | place: USA | collected 1985/1987
AACGCACTTTGGAGGGAGTGAAAAAACTTCGTGAAAAGAGCCTGGCCCCCATCCTGTTGGTAGAACACGACGGATATAGCAATGAATTCAGTTCCGAAAGCGCGGAGGAATCCTATCGTGTGGCCAATGCAGAACTACGCAAGGCATACGAGACGCTGCAAAAAGAGCAGGTTCCTACTGTCTATTATCTGACCAAGGAAGAAATCGGTATGCCGATGGATGCCATGGTAGACGGTGTTCATTCCACCGACCTGGGTATGCAGCAATATGCGGACAGTTACCGGAAGAAGATAGGTGAGATCTTACACGAAGAGAGTAAAGGGCCTACTTCATGTATCCCTTGCAAGCAGCAAAGAGATCCATACGACTGGTACGGACGCCACGAAGAGATCTTGAAACTAAATAAGCAAAGTGCTCCCGAAGTGGTGATGATCGGCAACTCGATCACGCATTTCTGGGGAGGCGAACCTATTGCACACAATCAGTTTGGAACAGAATCCTGGGATAAACTTTTCAAAGGAAAGCGGGTCCGTAATCTCGGATTTGGCTGGGACAAAACAGAAAATGTACTGTGGCGTATCTACCATGGTGAGCTGGACGGTTTTCAGGCACAGAACATTTTCCTGCTGATAGGCACCAACAATCTCTTGTTCAATACCGACGACGAAGTCATAGAGGGAATCTGCCGGGTCGTAAAAGCGATTCGCGAGCGTCAGCCCCGTGCAAAACTCTGCGTGATGGGCATCCTGCCGAGAAAAGAGATGGAAACCCGCATTGCCCAAATAGATGCGGCATTGCAAGAGCGACTGAACGGCAAAGATTGTACTTTCATTAATCTTGCTCCGCAACTGACGCATAAAGACGGAACAATAGACCATTCACTGTTCCGTGACGGACTTCACCCGAATGCCGAAGGATACAAACGCATCGCAAAAGTGCTGAAAGGCTACTTATAAACAAAGGACTCAATCCTTAATAATTATGCCTCCTCCCCCTTAAAGTGCCACTGCATTTTTCCAGAGTCTGACAATGGTATATATTCGTTTTCATCATGAACCGTATGTTGCTCATACTGATCCGGACAAACGGATAGAAACGGGTAAATATCATTGCCGGCTGCCGCAGCCGCTCTGTAACGGCTGTAATCATAAGATACTCAAATGAAATATCTGAGATATACCTGTCACGGAAATCTGTATGCCGATGCAGAATGTAAAAAAGGCAACGAGCTTGTTAATGATCTGATTCCCTACCGGCCCGAGTTTCTGAATAATTCTTTGCCCTTGGGAAAGAAAGATATAAAGTATGGCTGCCATACAAACTATAACAAGTGCGATCACAAAATAATTGATTCCGGTTTGCAACAATTTACCTTTGACGCTGGCAGAAGCCATCAGAGTAAATATAACGGATATACTGCCCGGACCGATGCTGATGGGAAACGTGATGGGATAAAATATCTTCTGTTCTATATTCTTCCATTTGAGGCTATCCATGTTCCGGCTCGATTCTTCCTGATCCGGGGAGTTAGAATCGCCGAGCAACTCCATGGCCGTTTTACAGATAAGTATCCCACCGCCCAACTGAATGACAGGGATGGCCAGTCCGAACATTAACAAAAACAGGTGGCCTATGACCAAAGTACCCACACCGATTATTATAAAGTTAAGAATCAGTTTCCGGATGGCGGTTTTCCGCTGCTTGGGATCCAGGTCGGTAAAAAAGCCATTCACCACAAAACCGTTTCCCAAAGGATTCACCACGGGAAACAAAGCCATAAAAGAGGAAGAGAATATAATTAGCAGATTACTCAGTGACATAGTTCTTGCATTTTTTAAAATACTCCATTAAGAATACAATACCTATGTAAAAACACAGATGGACTCTTATTGATGCTGCAATTGCAAGAAACATTTTCTTATTGTGATATTTTAACGGACTAACACTAATGGGAAACCTACATACGTGTGTATCCGCACTTCCCCGGAAGAGTAAATCGTATATTATGCGAAGACAACTCTCACTTCCGTCCCCTTCCCTTCTTCGGAACGAATGCTAACCTTCCCCCTGTAGACAGAAAAGATTTTCATGGAAAGACTTAACCCGATCCCTTGACCGGCGTATTCTCTCGTATTACTTCCCCGGTAGAATGACTGGAAGATAAGTTCCATTTCATCCGCCGGGATGCCGATTCCGGAATCTTTGACAGCTATCCCCCATCGCTCTTCTTCCTTGTAAAGCCGGATAAGCACCTCGCCTTGCGAATACTTGCAGGCATTGTCTATCACGTTTTGCAAGGCTATTTTAAACAAGTAAGGGCTGGCACTGACCACAGCGTACCTTGCGGCATCTTCCGGATATTGCAGCCGGATGCGCGAGTTAGCAGCCCCTGCCTCTTCCAACAGGTCTGCCAAACGAATCTCTTCTACGTTATTCTTCCGGATGTCCTCTTCCTGTCTCGACAGAAACAGCAGATGCCTGATCAGATTGGACAGGCGTTTACTTTCCCCGGCTATCCGCCGGAGTGCTTCGATGTACTCATCGGTACTCCGTTCTTTCAGGAGACTTATTTCACATTCACCCTGAATGGCGGTAATAGGATTATTCAGTTCGTGAGAAGCATGGCTGACAAATGATTTTTCTGCTCTAAATGCCGTATCGATACGGTCGAGCATACTGTTTAAGGTTTCTATCAGATGGTCCAGTTCATCTTTATTGCCGGTGGTCTTCAATCTGCGGTTCAGACTGTTGCCGCGGATCTGTTTCAACTGTAACAGGACGTGCTGCAAGGGAATCAATATTCTCGTAGAATAGAGTTGTCCGATAAAAAAGATCAATACCGAGCTGCATAATACCAGAAAGGCGGACAAGAGCAGCAAGTGTTCCTGTATCTTGACCCCATAACTGTTATGCGACATGATAATTACGATAAAATTGCCTTCATTATCGGGATAGTATAGTGCGGCTCCCAGCATATCCTGATATACGAAAGAGACCGATGACATCTCTTTTGACTCAAGAAGCTGCTTCTGCTGGCCGGCGGAAAGATATTTATTCAGCGTATCACGCACCACGGCCGGCAGCAGCTCATCATACTTCCGTTGAATGGTCTGATAGCTTTGCTCATCCACTTCATCTCGCTCCCAGTGTTTCTGAGCGGTCAGAAAAGCTTTTTCCCGAAGGTATGACCTGTACAACCCATCGATATACCTTGAACTGAACAGGTAGAACACTCCGATAACTGCCATGGTGGTCAGTACCGTTACCAACGTATAAAAGAGTGCGATCTTACGTCCTATTTTCATAGCCTGGCTTGTTAAAGTTAAGCATACATGATATATCCCGAACCTACCACCGTATGAATCAATTTCTTGTCATGCTCCTTATCTATTTTACCACGAAGATAGTTCACATAAACATCTACCACATTGGTATTCGTATCGAAATTCTTATCCCATACATCTTTCAATAATGTCAGGCGCGAAAGCACCATGCCTTGATGGGTCATGAAATACTCCAGCAAGCGGTACTCCTTAACAGTGAGTTCAATCTCCACCTCCTTACGTCTGGCACGGCGGGTATTGCAGTTAAGCACCAGATCATCACATACCAGCTGCTGGACAGAGTCTTCCCGCCCTCTGCGCAGGATGGCCTTGATGCGCGCCTCCAGTTCCTGAAAGCTGAATGGTTTCACCAAATAGTCATCCGCCCCCGAATCGAGCCCTTTCACGATATCCTCCGTGGTGCCCAATGCAGTCAACATTATAACCGGGGTGAGATAACCGTATTGCTGCCGATAAAGCCGGCATAGCTCCAGACCGTTCATCTTAGGCATGATAATATCCAGGATCAACAGGTCGAATGCTTCTTGCCGGATGAGTTCCCATCCGGCATCACCGTCATTAGCCACCGACACAGAATGTCCAAACTCCTTCAAACCCCGTTCTATAAACGAAGCTATATTCACTTCATCTTCTACCAATAATATCTTAGCCATCCTTCTTTTAGTTTTTAAAGTGGCAAATATACTGTTTACACTCGTCTTTGCCGCAATTTACCTTCTTTATCATACAACGTTTTACCATAAATAACTTCTACAATCAACGGAAAAATGAATAGAGTAAAGAAAGTATCGCACAATACGCCCCCGATAATGACAATGGCAAGCGGGCGTTGCGACTCAGAACCGATGCCATGACTCAAAGCGGCCGGCATTAATCCGATGGCAGCCATAGCAGCCGTCATCACTACCGGACGCACACGCGAACGGACCGTATTCTTCACAGCTTCCGATAAAGGTATATGCGAACGTACGTTCGATTTAATGCCCGAGATCATAATCACTCCATTCTGGATGCAGATACCGAACAGGGCAATGAAACCGATCCCCGCAGAAATCGAAAAGTTGAAATGGGTAATCAACAAAGCAATAATTCCCCCGGCAGCTGCAAACGGCACATTCAGTAGCACCAGGCCTGCATCTCTCGCATTCGAAAAAAGGATGAAGAGAATGACGAAAATAATGGCAATGCTGACAGGAACCACCTGGGCAAGCCGCTTACTGGCACGTTGCTGATTTTCAAAATCTCCGGTCCATTTCAGCGTATATCCGTCCGGCAGATGTACCGAAGCCGCCACTTTCTTTTGTGCTTCGGCGACAGCAGACCCCATAGCACGTCCGCGTACGGAGAACTTAACGGCACAAAAACGGGCATGACTGTCACGAAATATAAGTAGAGGTCCCGTAATAGTCCGGATATCCGCCAGCTCTTTGATCGGTATCATCGTACCATCCATCGCGGGCACCAGGATCTTACCTATTTGCTCTTCGTTCCGGCGAAACTCTTCATTGTAACGCACCATGATATTGAATTTACGCTCGTCTTCATAAAGCAGGGAAGCCGATTTACCTCCTATAGCCATCTCGATAATAGACTGCACGTTCTCTTTAGACACACCGTAACGCGCCAGTTGCTTTTCATTCAACTCGATGCGAAGTTCCGGCTGGCCAATGTTGCGGATCACTCCCAAATCCTCGATACCTTGTACGGTTCCCAATACTTTGTCGATCTGCACAGCCAGTTTCTCCGCTTCATATAAGTCTTTGCCGAAAACTTTAACGGCAATAGATCCTTTTACACCCGAAGCCGCTTCCTCTACATTGTCAGTGATCGGCTGCGAGAAATTAAAATCGGTGCCGGGATAAAGAGCAAGGGCAGATTGCATTTTCTCAATCAGTTGTCCTTTGCTAAGTCCGCTTTCCCACTCCTTCTCCGGGAAAATATCGACATGAAACTCCACATTATAAAAACCGGTGGCATCGGTTCCGTCATTCGGACGCCCGGTTTGCGAAAGCACCTGTCTTACCTCGGGAAATGCCAGTAATTCTCTGCGCATTCTATTGGCAAGGGATACTGACTCATCCAAAGAAATGCTCTGCGGAAGGGTAGCGCGAATATAAATAGCCCCTTCATTCAACTGCGGCAAAAATTCCATTCCCAGAAACGAATAGAGAAACAGACCGACTCCTCCTGCCAAAGAAGCCAATCCGATAGACAATTTACGATGGGCATGAAAAATCGCAAACAAAGCCGCACTCTTTTCTCTGATAAAGTGCACCAGAAAATTACTTCTCTCACGCACATTCTTCTTCAAAAGAATAGACGACATGACCGGAACCAGCGTCAATGTGAAAATCAATGCTCCCAGTAAAGCAAATCCCAGAGTATAGGCCAAAGGAGAAAACATTTTTCCTTCTACTTTTTGAAACGAAAAGATGGGAATCAGCGCTGTAATGATAATCAGCTTAGAAAAAAAGACAGCTTTGGCCTTTTCTTTGGCTGTACTTCGGATCAGGCCCATTTTTGACATCCTGTTGAATACGGGCATTCCCACCTCTTTCGCTTTTCGGTCGAGGGCAACGAATATTCCCTCCACCATCACTACCGCTCCGTCTATAATGATCCCAAAATCAATAGCTCCCATTGAAAGCAGGTTGGCAGACATCCCCATTATGTGCAAGCAGATAAAAGCAAATAACAGGGCTAACGGTATAATGACCGCAACTACTGCCGTCGTCCGCCAGTCTGCCATAAAAATAAATACAATGAAAGTTACCAGCAATATGCCCTCTACCAAATTGTGTGTCACCGTATGAACTGCAAGATCCACCAGATCTTCCCGGTCATAGAAAGGTACGATCTCCACATCCGACGGCAGGATATTCTCATTCAGTTCGTCTATTTTCGCTTTCAACCCGGATATGACTTCTCCCGGATTCTCTCCTTTGCGCATCACCACAATGCCTTCCACTACATCATCTTCATCCATACGCCCCACCTGGCCCAAACGGGGTAAACATGATTCGCGTACATCGGCCAGATTTTTCACCAGTATGGGAGTCCCATTAATGTTTTTTACTACAATGTTCCGCAGTTCTTCCAAGTCATTAATCAATCCGATACCTCTCACAACATAGGCCTGCGAACTTTTGGTAATCACATCTCCCCCGACATTGATATTGCTTTTCGCTATGGCATCATAAAGTTCAAGCGAAGTGATGCCATAATTGATTCGGATTGACACTGACTTCAAAAGTCTTCACTTCCCCGCCGAAACTGACAATATCCGCCACTCCCGATACGGCACGCAAGTTACGGTCGATCACCCAATCCTGAATCGTTTTCAGTTCGCGTACACTCCGTTTGTCACTTCGCAAAGTATAACGGTAAATCTCACCCGTAGGTCCGTAAAGAGGTTGTACTTCCGGAGTCACCCCATCCGGAAGATCTGCGTCATTCAATAAATTGTATACCTGCTGACGGGCAACAAAATCATCCACATGATCTTCAAACAACACATTGATGACCGACAGTCCGAATAGGGTTGTCGAACGGATATCCGTCTTCTTCTGTACCGAGTTCATGGCTATCTCCACCGGAATCGTAATGAACTTCTCCACCTCTTCCGCACTGCGTCCCGCCCATTGGGTAATGATGGTCACTTTCGTATTCGTCACATCGGGAAATGCATCTATCGGTGTATGCTTGAACGAAACCACACCGGCAATGACGGCAATCGTCGTACAAAAAAAGATGAAGAACTTATTTTTCAACGAAAATGCCACAATATTGTCTATAAACTTATGCATAGTATTCTTCCGTTTTTAGTCTGCATTTAAACTATTGTAGACCAATAATACATTCTGATTCAGCACTCTGTCACCCTCGGAAAGTCCGGAACGGACATAGCATTCCTGATTCTGCCGTTTGTATACATCGACTTCTTTCACTTTCAGGCAGTTGTCGGGGGTGACGGTTACGACGTAATTCTTACCTCCTTCAAATATCAAGGCATGTGCATTGATCCGAGGCATCTGTTTCCCGGAAGATTTGCACTCAACATTGACCGTGGTGAACATACCCGGCTTCAGCAGATAGTCTTCGTTACACAGCTTTACCCGTACGTTCATTGTCTTACTTTCAGTATTCAACATGTGGTATACTTTATCTATATTTCCGGAGAACACCTTACCCGGATATGCCAGCGTAGTGATATGTACCGATGCTCCTTCTGCTACTTTACTGATGTCGCTTTCATAAACATCTGCCATCACCCATACATGCTCCAGACCGGAGACAGTAAATATCTCCTCACCCTGATCGGGACGAAGCTGCATATTTCTGCTCACACTCTTTTCCACAATAAAACCGCTAACGGGAGATTTGACTTCATAGAATGACCGGCCGCTAAAGTTATTTATGGAAAAAATTTCTTTGATGCGATTCTCTTCCGCTTCAGCATTGATCAATTCCTGACGTGCCTGCAATACATCTTTATCGGATGCCAACCCGGAATCGAACATATCCCGGGTAGCATTTACATTTCTGCGGGCAATAATCACCTGCTGCTCCGCCTCTTTCATCTGTCTTTCGTAATCGGCCACTTCACCGCTACGCAATATGGCAAGTATGTCTCCTTTTCTCACATAATCCCCAACTTCAGCGCGAAGCTCCGTCACTGTTCCGCCAAACATCGGATAGACGTGTGCCACCTGTTCCTGATTAAAAGTAACACGTCCGTTCAAAGTCAATTCATCTGCCACATCATGCAGATGCACCGTATCGATGGAAACTATTTTCAGTAAACTGTCTGTCAGACACAGATCTTGATTTTCTCCGGGGTGCTTCACTTCTGATGAGCAACCACTCCCCATACCCAAAATCAATAGGCATGGAAGGTATTTTGTCCAATTCATAAATTATATGGATTTAGTAGTTAAAAATAGGTTGTCCGGCCACCGCATTCAGGTTCTCTATACCGAGCAGTACGTTTTTCTTGATTTCGTAAAGCCGGATGCAAGTCTCTTTGTAGCTATCATAAAAGTCGATGAATTCTAAAAGACTGATGTTACGTTTGATAAAGTTCTCGTTGGCTCCGGCTATCAGTTTCTCAAAATTCTGTTCCAGTCCCATATCAGTCGACTGATACAACTGACATGCTTTCTCTAAAGCAGTATAAGCTGCGTATAGTTCGGCCTCGGCTTTATTTCGGGAATACTCTTGCTCCCGATCCGCCTTCAGAAGATTGAAACGGGCCATTTTAATATTCCCCTGGTTACGGTTAAAGATAGGTACCGACATACTGAATCCGATTGCAAAGTAGTTATTAATAAAATTACCTTGGCGATCATAACTACCTTTTACTGCGAATTCCGGAAAAGCCAACGCCTTCTGCAATTTCAGATCGGCTTGCGAAGCAGTGACACAGCTGCGTGCCAACTTTTGGTCAGGTCTCCCGTGTACCCTCTCTTGTAAATCGGCATAAGACAACCGGTCCATGTTTAATTGTCGAAGATCTCCTTCATCTATTACAGGCTCTGTCCGAAAGTCGGCAGGCAGATTCAGTAACAGATTCAATTCTCCTCTCCGGGACAAATAGTTGCTTTCGCATTCGTTCTTGTCTTTCTTCAGAGAAAGCAGCATAGACTCGAGTCTCGCCATCTCCATTAAAGAGATATTTCCCTTTGCGTGCTGCTCTTTTATACCTGTCAGCAAATGCTCCAGCGAATTGATTTCTTTATCATAAACAGACAATGACTTTGAGAGATAGAAAACTTCTGTAAATGCCTCGCCAAGTTCCCGGCGTAAAGTCCTCATCACTTCTTCGAACTGATAACCGGCAATTTCCTTGTTTATCTTTTCCAGCCGTATCTGCTTATTCCGTTGTCCGGCAAGGCGTATCACCTGCTCTATTTCGACTACCGACTCGCCTTTTTTGCCGAAGTCAAAGTACTTTCCATTCAATCGGTTATACACATTTTGTTCGAATGAAATTACCGGATTATCGAACAGTCCGGCCTGAAGCAACCTGGCTTGTGCGATGTCTACATTGTAGCGCTCGGCCAATAGGGATAAATTACATTTCAGGAAACGTTGCTCTGCCTCCTTCAGAGTCAAGCCGACGGACGGCTGTTGGGCTTCGGCAAATCCGAAAAAGCCAAGAAAAAAGAGAATAAAAAACTTTCTGATCATAGTCCTTGTTATTTTGGAAGCAAAAGTACAACTCCCCCATGAAGCAAACCGTTTGAAAGCAATTATAAGATACTCAGATAAGATTAGAAAGTTATTAGAAAGCAGAAAAAACGGGACAAGGAAGAATTGCTAATATAATAGGAGAAATAGCTATCTGACAATAAGATCTATCTTCCTATCTTTGCAACATCAAAGAAATAAATAAGTAATCACTAAAAAAGTAAAAATATGAAAGTCATTGATTTAACAAAAGAAAGCTTCGTAGAGAAAGTGGCCGAATTCCAAGAATACCCGAATAAATGGGATTTTAAAGGTGATAAACCTTGCCTGGTAGATTTTCATGCTCCCTGGTGTGTATATTGCAAAGCCCTGTCACCTATACTCGACCAACTGGCTGTAGAATATGATGGGAAAATAGATATTTATAAAGTGGATGTAGATCAGGAACCGGAACTGGAGGCTGCTTTTGCCATTCGTACAATCCCTAACCTGTTGCTTTGTCCGATGGGAGGAAAACCAAGTATGAAATTAGGAACTATGAATAAAACCCAGTTAAAAGCAGTTTTGTTATAATTTACCGGATCAATCATTTAATGAAGGGGTATCGAAACCCGTATTCACCACAGATTACACGGATTCACACAGATAAATAGAATAGATTAAGCTTACTCTGTGTGACTCTGTGTACCCCTGTGGTGAGTTATGAAACACTCTCTTGAAATTAATATGACTATTTTATTCCGGCAGCAAGTACCAACCTTATATCTGCATATGAGACATCATCCCCCAAAGCTGCTTTAATAACCGTCAGTCCTTTATCACTTCCATGGGCCTGTACGTAACGGATGATTTTCGTGATTTTCTCTCTTGCCACCAACTGCTCTATTTTAACTTCACCAGAGCGTACATAGTGTTCCAGATGTCCCGCTATGGTTCCGGAAACCAGCTCGCGTTCCCTGGCTATTTCTTCAATACTCTTCCCCTGCCTGAAAAGACGATACGTTACCTCTTTGGTATCTGGCTTCGGTTCTTTCACCGATTTAGCCTCTTTTAAAGGTTTGGGCTCTTTCGACGTTTTAATCCCATTATTGACAGTCAACGTCGCTGTTGGCATTTGCGGACGTTCTATGCCATGCTCCTCTACGTATCGGTTCACCATTTCAAGCAAGGCATCACCGTATTTTTCGGCACCGCGTTTTCCGAAATACGGAATACGTATCAGTGAAGCCGCATCATTCGGCAAGAGATTTACAATACCCAGAATTGCTTTCTGCTGTATGATGGTATATACAGGCAAACCAGCTTTTGCAGCTTCAGAATTTCTCCAGGCAATCAATTGCTTATATAATTCCGGATGAAGAATATCAGTCGGTACTTCTATTTTCTCGGCTGTCCGGGATTTACGCTCCGATCTTCCGGAAGAGGACGCAGCTTCTCCTCCCGAAACAGATAACGTAAGAACAGCCTTCTGTTTTAGAAATGCGGAAACAGAAAAACCTTCCTTCTCAGTATAGCACAAGGTTCCCAGCTTTACGTGCAATGCTCTCTTCATTGCATCTGCCGCTTCGGAGAATTTCTTTTTCAATTCTTTATTATCCGTTTCTACTTTTGTAGAAGTAATCAGCGGAGTTAATAAATCTTCCAGATGTTGACGGAAATAGTGGGCACCGGCCATAACCCGTTCATTCAATTTCGGGTTGGCGGTATAATCTTCAGCCTCCATCAATAGGGCAGAATACTGCAGTTTAAATGTATCGGCGACTTTCATTATCTGCGTTTTATACAGATCGGCAGTTGTCTTATATCGTTCCAACAACTTTGGATAGAGACGATATAAATGCTCGTCAAGCAAGCGAAGCAAACGTAAAAAATGCTGTTCAATCGGATGAAAATCAAACTGTTCGCACAACAATTCATAGAAGTAATGTTGACGCAATAGAGCCAATTTATGCTTGTCGGGAGTCATCTCTCCGGCATTACGGGTAAATTCATCAATCGTATCGTCACTGATAATGGACTCTCGCCTTAAAGGAGAACTAAGCACCAATCCCTGAAGCGACTTACAACGACTCAGAGCGACATAAACCTGGCCATGGGCAAAAGAGGCATTTGCATCAATGATTGCACGTTCGAAAG
>OHBD01001234.1_pt1 | contig 11593 bp, 6 predicted proteins | sample 1577291 | NCBI WGS metagenome assembly OHBD01 (sample SAMEA3879572, study PRJEB24766) | human gut metagenome | biome: human-associated habitat; feature: feces | place: USA | collected 1985/1987
TTGTTTAATTTTAAAACAAATTATTATGAAACATTTATTTTATTGTTTATTTCTTATGCTATTATGTGTAGGATGTAGTAAAGAAGATGATCCGCTGCCAGAAGAAAGGACTGATTCTTCGTCTGCAATGACGAGAATGGGAGGTAGTATTAGTTTGACCTTATCTGGAAATACTGTATTTATTTCTTGGAGTAAGCCATTTGGTGATAATGTTGGTATTTCTGTAGAAGTCTTTAATGAAAATACTGGGGCCGCAATTGGTTCATTTTCGAGTGCTGAGAGTAGTGGAAATGAAGGATTTAGTGTGAGTAGCGGTAACCCTTATCTTAATTATATTCCAGGTACTACCTCTGTGAAAGCAAGGGTAAGGGATCTTCCTCGTTATGCGCCTTCAAGGGAATTAATAACAGTTTCAGTTAATAATACTAATTCTCCGGATCCTAATAATCCGGGAACTACTGCATGTAATCATTCATTGATTTATGGAAATCCAACTTTAGGTATAGTAGTGGATCCATCTTTGGAACGCATAAATTTCTATAGGGGGGTGAATCATGCTGGATTACTAGTGTTCAAATTTGGTGTTGGGTATTTGGAAAGATATGATCCTGTTACGGGTCAGGCTATATTTAGAAGTGAAGAGACTATACAGAGTGCTGGTTTTGGACCTGCTCCTTCTCTAGATGGTACTGCCACTAACCTCTTAACGTTTGGTTTGCCAGCTATGAGTGGATTTGCTAACATATCCACTGCGACTGCATCTTTAGAAGTTCGTATATATGATATTTCATGTCAGAAGTTAGGTCATTCTGGTAATTTTCCTGAATGTATGCATTATTTTAAATATGAATTTAGTAATGTGCCTTTGGCGTCTATAAATCGAAGTGTAACTATGAATGCAGTTAAAGAAACGAGGCCACGTAGCGGTTCATATTAAAGATTGATATAAATACTTGGAACTGATAGGAATTCAAAAAATGGAATAAATACGGTATGACAATAATGAATAATATCATTATTGGATAGGAATTAGTAATTTTTTCTTAAGAGGAGAGATGCTTTGTAAATAATTAATAAGTATTTCTTCCTCTTGAGAAAAACAAAAAGTGTTTATAATGTATGAAGCATAAACAATTAAAAGAAAAATCATGAAAGACATTACAAACAGCTCGGGTAAATTGATTGTTGCGTTATGTTGCCTGGTAACATCTTTAAATCTTTGGGCAGATTCGTATAGTAATAGCGTTTGTGTTCAACAAACAGTGCAGGATACCCTTGAAAATCTATTTAGAGAGCAACTGTCACATTTCCCCCAGGAAAAGATTTACCTTCAGACAGACCGTGGTATCTACATGTCCGGTGAAACCCTTTGGTTCAGGGCGCACTTAGTAGATGCCCTTATGCTAAAACAAGCTAATGCCAGCCGATATGTATATGTGGAGTTGGTGAATCCGTTGGGCAACCTGGTGGAGAGAGTGAAAATAAGACCGGACTCTTTGGGGTGTTTTTACGGACATATTCCATTGGGTGAAGACCTGCCGGAAGGTAACTATTCTCTCAGGGCCTATACTTGGTTCATGCAGAATATAGGTGAAGAGTACTTTCCCCATAAACTGATTTATATATCCGATCCCGTATCCGAAGCCATATCTCCGGAAATCAGTTATTCTGTTGAGAACAATGACATTCATGCGGAAATACATTTTCTCAGTAAACCGGACAACCGATCCGTCACTCCCACACAAGCTATTCTATTTCCTGATGGAGACAGGGACAAACAAGGAAAAGTCTTATCATTGGAAGGAGAAAATATCCATTACACTTTCAAAAAGAAAGAAATTCCCGCTTCGCGTACATTTTTATTGCAAACAGTGTATGACGGCAAAATCTCCAACCGCTATTTCAGAATCCCCGAATTGGGTAAAAACTTTGATGTAGCTTTTTTTCCCGAAGGAGGTCATGCAGCTCAGTCCACCACAATCAAAATGGCATTTAAGGCTATTGATGCAGATGGTTTGTCTACAGAGATAGAAGGTCAGGTACTTGACGAAGAAGGTCAGGTATGTGCCGATTTCAAGAGCCAGCATTTGGGTATGGGGAGTTTCCGGATGTATTACGTTCCCGGAAAAAAGTATCATGCCGTTTGTAGTGACGGAACAGGCGTTTCCCAGCGTTTTGATTTGCCCGAGCCTTCTCCGGATGCTATCTCCCTGAATACACTTTGGTCTAAAGATTATTTGCGGGTAAGTCTTTCCAAATCACCCGATACCCCATTGGGGACTTCGCTGACGCTGGTGGCACATTTGCGTGGCATCGTTCTGTATGCACAGCCTTGGGACAACAAACAAAGTTATGTTGACTTCGAAAAAAACTTCTTCCCGGCAGGTATCGTTCATTTTCTGCTGGTTGATGAAGGGAGAAACATTCTGAGCGAACGTTTAGTGTTTTCTCTGCAAAAAAGCGCGCTGGCGCAGACTGAAGTCCGGCTCGACCGCGAAAACTACTTGGCAAGAGAGAGGGTAGATATGGATATACAGATTAAAGATATAAACGGAAACCCCATGTCAGGCAACTTCGCACTTGCGGTTGTTGACAGAACAGACGTGAAGCCGGATACCGTTTCCAACATTGTTTCCACTTTATTGCTCACTTCTGATCTTAAAGGACACATTGAGTCACCGTTGAGTTACCTGCAAGACAACCGCAGTTCTTCCTATGCCCTGGATTTGCTGATGATGACACAAGGCTGGCGGAAATACAACATTCCGGAGGTATTGAAAGGCAATGTAACCGGCACATTACCCTACAATTTGGAATTGGGCGACGAAGTTTCCGGTAAAGTAGAAGGCTTGTTTTCTGCATTGAAGGAGGGAAATATCTCTTTGCTTGCCCTTAAAGATTCGCTCATCGGGACAGAACTGGCGAAGCCTGACCGGAATGGGCGGTTTGTATTCGACAGGCTGGAATATCCCAGCGGTACTCAGTATATAGTTCAGGCTCTTAGCAAGAAAGGTTCTTCAAAAGTCTTTATTGAACTGGACCCCTATAAATCATTTCCTGCCCCTAAAATCGGATTTATTCCCCGCATTGAAAAACCACATATAGAAGAAAACTATATGGCAAAGATGGACCAAAAATATACTATAGAAAATGGAATGAGAGTCTATAATCTGGCGGAAGTGATAGTGACAGCCAGAAGAGAGAGAGCTGTAAAAACGGAATCTCCCTTTTATTCGGTAGGAACTTCGAAGGTGCTTACAGAAGAGGATGTAAAAAAAGGACATTTTATTTCTACATACGACCTTTTGCGACGTTTGCCGGGCATCACTGTCACAAATAATGAGGTGCGTTATCGATTTGCTCCGGTCATGGTGTTACTGGACAATGTTCCCGAAGAGAATTTCGATTTTGACCTGTTGGACGTGGATGATATCAAAGATGTTTTTTACTCTCCTGCCACTTCTGTCGGTCCTCTTTACGGGTCGGCTGCGGGAAATGGTGCCATAGTAGTCACTACGAAGAATGGGTTTGTGCAGAAAAATAAGATGAACAGTAACATACAGACTATTGCGAGTGTCGGCTACCAGCAGACTGTAGAGTTTTACTCACCGGCGTATGACACCAAAGCGAAGAAAGAATCTACCACTCCTGACTTGCGTTCAACGATATACTGGAATCCGAACGTACAGGTTGATGAATCGGGAACTGCTCACGTCAGCTTCTATACGGCTGATTCTGCTGCCGATTATGGGGTTGTGATAGAAGGTGTTTGTACATCGGGCAATCTCATTTATTCAGGTGAAAAAGTAATATCGCGGCATAGTGATTCTTATTAATTTTTTGTTGAAGTAATTTAAATATATAGCTTATGAAAAACATTACAAATGTATTTTACGAATTTCTTATAGCTTTATGCTGTTTGATGTCTTCCTCCACGCTTTGGGCATGGGAAGATATGCCAATGCCCAGATTACATGTCGAAGGCCGTTATTTGGTAGACCCGCATGGGAATAAGGTTAATTTACATGGGTTTGCACAAACCTATAGTCCGTGGTTCAATGAGATGGGACAGAAGTGGGACAATTATGACGTGGCAAAATGCTTGAAATACAATCAAGGACTGATTGACGACATTATGGATGCCGGTTGGAAAATGAATTTTCTTCGATTACACATGGACCCGTATTGGTCAAATTCTCCGGGAATTCATGTAGAAGGAGAGAATGACATTTCAGCATTCGATTTCAACCGGTTTAAAACCTATCTTGATAGGGTCTTTATTCCGATGGCGGAATATGCCGTCTCAAAAGGACTTTATGTGGTGATGCGTCCTCCCGGAGTCTGTCCGGAAAAGATAGCTGTAGGAGATGAGTATAATCAGTATCTCATTAAAGTATGGACACATGTAGCCCAGCATCCGAAATTAAAGAATCATCCCAATATTATGTTTGAACTGGCCAACGAGCCGATTAATATACTTGGTCCTGATGGTACTTATGGAGCTGGTTCGCAGGGACACTTCGATAAACTGAAAGAGTATTTCCAGTCGGTGGTAGATGCGATGCGTGCACAGGGCTGTGATAATATTCTCTGGATACCCGGTTTGGGTTATCAGGGGTTGTATAAAGGATTTGCTGTTAATCCGATTGAGGGAGAAAATATTGGCTATGCTGTTCACCTTTACCCGGGCTGGATGGGAAGTGACGGGGAAAATGGAGACGGTGGTTCCAGTACAGGAGGATATGAACCTTTCCAGCAAGGATGGGATGATTCTGTAGCTCCGGTAGCGGCATTCGCACCTATCATGATAACAGAAATGGATTGGGCGCCGTCAAAATATAATGCTTCATGGGGGAAAGCCCATACCGGTACATTTGGCGGTCCGGGTTTTGGAGCGAATATGAAACATATTGTAGATAATTCGGGCAATGTGAGCTGGCTTATTTTTACGGGTGCCGATTTGCTGGCAAAGTTTAAAGATACTCCACCTGCCGAAGGAGAGGCATACACTTTCCTGACTGATCCGGAAGCTTGCCCGTGGCCCACTTACCACTGGTATCAGGAATATGCAAAGGAGAATTATCCGCGTCCCGATTTCATTTATCAGTCTCATAGTGATAATGGGGATGGAACATATACCAATCCCGTTATCTTCGGTGATTTCCCTGATCCTGATGTAATCCGTGTAGGTGATGTGTACTACATGGTATCCACTACTATGTTCATTTTTCCCGGAGCTACCATTCTGAAATCTTATGATTTGGTGAACTGGGAGTATTGCTGTAATCCCTTGGAGCGGATAGAGGCATCCGATGGCTATAATCTTGAAAATGGTCAGAATCGTTACAGTCGCGGACAGTGGGCAACAGCGCTTCAATATCATGACGGCAAGTTCTATCTTCTGTTTACTACACTGGATGAAGGTGGATACCTATTGACCACTACTGATATTGAAGGTGAATGGGAAAAGAAGAAGTTGAATGACGGTTTTTATGATTGCGGATTACTTTTTGATAATGATAAAATATACGTAGTTTACGGTATCAATCAGCTTCGCATAGCCGAATTGGATGCAGATTTCAATAAAATTCCCGGTAGCGATAAGGATGTGGTTAAATGGTCTTTCCGCGAAGGGCTTGAAGGGAGCCGTTTGTATAAGATAGGTGAATATTATTACATCTACTCTACGTATGGAGGATGGCCTGCTTTCCAAACTGTTTTCCGTTCCAAAGACATCTACGGACCTTATGAGGAGAAGAAGCTGATAGACGATGACAACATTCATCAGGGAGCTTTGATAGAAACGCAGACCGGAGAGTGGTGGACTATGCTTTTCTACGATAAAGGTGCTTATGGACGGTTTCCTAACCTGCAACCCGTAAAATGGGTGGATGGTTGGCCTGAAATCGGTGAGAATGGAAAAGGAGTCACTATCTATCGTAAGCCCGATGTTGGTAGGGAATACCCCATAAAGTCATTGCCTACAAATGATAATTTCAGGCATTATAAATTAGGACTGCAATGGGGATGGAATCATAATGCAGACAGATCAAAATGGTCGTTGACTGAACATGCCGGCTATTTGCGATTGTATACGGCAAATGTTACTGACAGCCTGCATAAAGCCAAGAATACATTGACCCAAAGAATTCTGGGATATCCACAGGATTTGGAGCATTCTTATGGTACGGTCAGAATGGAGATAGGAAAAATGCAAGAAGGCGATGTGGCAGGATTGGCAGTATTTCAGGACCCTTATGCTTTTATCGGCATTAAAGTCATAGACGGACAGAAGCGGTTGGTTTATACCACTGCCCCTGTAGTTTCGTCGGCTGCAAAGTCGGAACAGATAGGAGAGGTAGTCACTGAACCGGTAATCTATCTGCGAGCTATTGCCAATTACAGCACGAGTAAGGCAAGCTTCTATTATAGCTTGGACAACAAGACCTATACAAAATTTGGGGATGACCTGAACATGAAGTATGATCTGACGGTATTCACAGGTAATAAGTTCGCTATCTTTAATTATGCAACTGTCCAGACGGGTGGCTATGTAGATGTAGACTGGTTCTCTACCGAACCGGAGTTTGATGAAGAGTTCTATTTTGACGATTCTTTTGAGGGTTATAGTGAAGAATCACTAACCTTAACCGAATTGACCATCGATGGAGATGAAGAGCTAACTTTGCTTACCGGAAGTTCTTCTACAATTACAGTGAAAGGAATATATGCCGATGGCCATACGGAAGATATCACTATGGCGGCCGATTATGAAAATCAAAATCCGGATGTCGTGCGTGTAACTAATGGGCGTATAATGGCTTTGCAGGATGGAGAAAGTGATATAGTTATCAGCTACAAAGGTCCATTGGGCGACCGTCAGTCTTTGACGATTCATGTCACTTCTTCCACTTTTCCATTAACTGCAGAATTGTTTAATCCCAATATTTATGCGACTGGCTCTTTTGATGAGAATACGCATACATTAGTGACCGGACAGTATGGTTTCGGCGGTTGGTGGTACGATAACGGTATTGATTTATCAGAATATAAATACGTTGTGGCAAAAATGGGCAATGATAACTCGGACAACGGTGCTTCATTCCGTTTGTTTGATGAGAATAACTATTGGTCGGGAGCTGCCGAATATGAAATCAAGAGTAGTAAGCAAGTGGTTGTCGATTTGAATAATATGTATAAGGGTAATCCCAAAGTGAAACTTGATCCGAGCCATATTTATATTGTAGGTTTTTGGGCGTTAGGAGGAAAGCCCATTGTCATAGAGAAAGTCTATCTGACTAATTCCGATGATTACGAAGATCCCACCGGTATCGAAGATGTGACCGTGGATAAAGATCCACTGGTAGATGTCTATACCATTACGGGAATCAAGCTCCGCACTCAGGTGCGTAGAAGTGAGGTGATCCGGGAACTGCCTGCAGGAATTTATATTGTGGGAAGAGAGAAGATTGCCATACTGAAGTAATCAGATGATAAAATCTGATTAGTTTACATAACTGAGCAATCAATTTCTTTGAAAACGTATTTATAAGAATGATATAATCCAGCCTACAGGTATTTGTAGCCTTGTTTTGAAAGGGCTACACCTTTTTGCCCGGATGGCTACACCCTTTTAGTCTCATGGCTACACCTTTTCATATAAAGGGTGTAGCCCTTTCAAAAGGATACTTTACTCTTAAATATTAGTTTTTGAAAAATATTTATTCAAAATAAAAGTTCTTCTTTTTTATTGCTTATATTTGTCAGAGTGATTAATCTTTGAGTCTTAGTAGAAATTAATTATATACAACTATACCATGAGAAAACTTATTTTCCTTCTCCTGCTTTGCATTACTGGTATGCTTCAGGCACAAAATGTGATCGACAATCCTAAGTTTAAATTCCGTTCGGGCAGTATCTATAATATTACTCGTATTGAACGTACTCCGGATGCAACGAGGTTGCATATCCATGTTATTTTCCGTCCACATTGGTGGGTAAAAACAGGCAAAGATACTCATTTGGAAGATGCGATTACTGGTAAGAAGTATTATATAACCGGTAGTGAAAACTTTGAATTAGAAAAAGAGGTGTATACACCAGATTCCGGTACGTTGGATTTTGTGCTTATCTTTCCTCCACTTCCTAAGGAGACAAAAGAAATCCACTTGCTTGAGTCTGATCATGACGAACTCAATACGTACTATATATCTTTGGAGAAGAAAGATGCCAAAGCCTCACTTTTCGATAAAGTTTCCGGCAACTGGATGGGAATGGATGACTATTATGAATGGGCTTTCGGCATATACGATTCTCTTGCTGTCATGGACAACCGTTTCTATCAGTACGAAGCAATCCGCCAGAAAGGCAAAAGCATGCTGTTCACTTTGAAAGATGACCGGGGCGATAAAGTGGAACTGGAACTTACCCCGCAAAAGAATGGTCTGTGCCGGATAAAGAAAGATAAAGAACCCGCCCGGCTTTATTCGCGGGATGCGGGAAGCATGAAGGCGATGCAGGTTGAAGAGAATGAGAGTCCGGTATTCCGTCGTGATAGTGTTTGCCTGCAAGGATACATTGCCGGTTATGATCAGAAATTAGGTTTTACCAACGGTTTGATTTATGTTTCCAATGACCTGACGCGGGAAGACTATCCGATGGTAGTGACTCTGCAACCCAATGGAAGGTTTGAGTGTAAATTTGAGGTCAACTACCCTATGGTAAGTTCGGTAGTGTTCAATAATAACTGGTTACCCTTTTATATAGAGCCGGGACAGACTGTAACCATGTATGTGGATTGGGAAGCGATCATGGCGCGTAGCCGTGCCCGTGATTATGATTATCCTTATCACAATCTCCATTATATGGGGTCTACTGCATATATAGGAAGGGCGCTGAAATATGCGAATGATTTATTCGTGTTCCGTTATGAGGATTTCTCGAAGATGCAGAAAGAGCTGACTCCTACGCAATTTACAGAGCGTTGCGAACCCATGTTTCGTCGTTGGTCAGAACAGGCTGACTCGCTTGTAGCTGTCAACGGATATGTGGGAAAGGCGGCACGCCTGGTGAAAAATGCGGCAATGATTTTCCAAGGTTATAAGATGCTGGACTTTGTAATGGATAGAGATTATCTGGCACGAGAGAATAAAGATAACGAGGTTCTGAAGGTTAAGGAAGATTCAACTTATTACCACTTCTTACGACAGATGCCGCTTAATGATAGTCTTATCGTAGCGGATAGGCATTTTAGTACGTTTATCAACCGCCTTGAGTATATGAATTTTGCAAGGGCTATGGGTGATACAACGACTGTTGAAATGGGAAAGATTGCCTATAAATATCCTGAAAAATCTGTTCTTACTTATTTGAAGAAGAATGGTGTAGTATTGACTCCCGAGCAGGAAAAAATGCGAAAAGATAGCGAAGAAAGAGCAGGTAAGACTGTGACAAGAGAGATGAGCGAACTCGTTGAGGAGGCGAAGATATGGAAAGAACTTACGGAGAAATACAAAGATTTATTCGAAGCTTATCGGAAAGAAAACGAGTCAAAGAATTGTGTTTCTGTATCTATTGATGAAAATCAGAGAGCAGAAGATGAAAAAAGAATGAAAATAAATGATTTCTTTAAATATCAAAAAGAAAAATCAGGACGATTGGATACCATAGTCGGATATATTCCGTTGGTTTCGCAGATCATTGCTTTGCGAAGTCTTCCTTTTGATTTAAAACAATTGGATAGAGAAGGTGCCCGTAGCCTGTTGGAGAAAGAAAAACAGTTAATCGGCCATCCGTTCATGTTTGCCGAGGCGGAGCGTTTGTATGCCAAAGTGTTTCCGCAACAAAACGATAGTACTTACACTCTGCCTGAAGGGCCCGCTACGGACATCTTCCGTAATATCATTAAAGCCCATGCGGGTAAAGCTCTATTTGTAGATTTTTGGGCAACGTTCTGTGGTCCCTGTCGTGGAGGTATTGAACATACTGCCGGTTTGCGCCAACAGTATAAAGATCATCCGGAATTCCAGTTCATATACATCACCAGTGATCGTGAAAGTCCCGAAAAGACTTATAATGAGTATGTGGAAAAGAATTTGAAAGGTGAGGCTTGTTATCGTATTCCTCAGGCAGATTACAACTATCTTCGCCAATTGTTCCGCTTCAACGGTATCCCTCATTATGAGTGGATAGAAAAAGATGGTACTGTATTGCGAAATTCTCCGGGAACTTATAATCTGGAGAAATATCTGAAGCAACGTTTTGGAAGTAAAAAATGAGTCGTATTATGAAGCAAATAAATAGCTGTCTGTTGTTTGTGCTGTTTTCCTCCTTCAGCTTGTTGGCGAAAGCGCAGTTTGATGTGGAAAAGTATGATAAGGAGTGCTTTTTGGTGGGAACTCTGGATGAATATATGGGATATGATCGTACCTTCGAAGTTAAAGGTGAGGATGCCTTTTATCAAAGAGTTGAAAAATATCGGCTGAATAAGTTGCCTACAGTATTATTTCTGTCTTCTCTTTTTGATTCTGATTATCAGGATATATCTATTGTAAAAACCGAGAATATTGTTCCGGAGATAGCGATATATTCACCGGGATTGTCTGCCAAGGTGGATAAGTATTATAATTATGAGCCGAAAGTGGCTTGTACGGCGCAGGGTAACAGGGTTTATTCTGGAAAAGTAAGCGGAGAGAAAATAGAAACGGAGAAACAGAAATTGTCCTTTTTGCTTGGGGCTTATTTATGCTATGGGAAGGCTTGTGATAATGAAATCGGGAAGTACCGTTTTTTTATGACCAATGCCCAAAACAAGTCGAAGTTGATAGCAGACTTACTATTAAAATTAGGGTGTAGACATATAGAATATCTGGTGAGATCCGATTATATTCCTAATGGGCATTATGTGACGTTCACCCCTTCTGCCAAAATGCAGACTGTGATTGACGAAGCGGAGTGTTTGAGAGAATATATATCAAAGATTGATACGGGAAATGTGGAGTTTACTGCCGATGGCAAGAAGTTTATCCTGAAAGAGTTTCCCAAATTGGATGATGAAGAGTTAAATAAGAGGATGTGGAAAATGCTTGGCAAATAGTCAGCTTACGTATCATATTAATGTCGGGAATGCTATTCATCACTTGATAGTAGCATTTCCCGTTCTTTCTTTGTCAGGCTTTTGACAACAATGTCATAAGACTTCCTTACGAGTTCTTTAATTTTCTCGTCAGGCACATCCTGATTGAAGTAAACACTGATCCAGTATTTTTTATTCATGTGCCATCCGGGCTTTATTCCTATATATGTGGTTTGTAATTCTCCTGATTCTTCCGGCTTGCATTTGATGCAGCAAAAGTCAAAGACTTCGATATTGACAAAGCAGAACCATTTATCCGCCACATAAAAACATAGAACATCCCGACTGTATTTATCAGGAATATTCGAGAACGGCATTTTCTCATGAACTCCTTTTAATGACAGACAGTATTCTCTAAATTCTTCAATGTTCATTTCTGATAGATTTTTAAACAGTATACGAAGGCAAATATAACAATTTTGGAGGTAATTTCTGATTAAATACCTAATATCTAAAATC
>OHBD01001252.1_pt1 | contig 11462 bp, 5 predicted proteins | sample 1577291 | NCBI WGS metagenome assembly OHBD01 (sample SAMEA3879572, study PRJEB24766) | human gut metagenome | biome: human-associated habitat; feature: feces | place: USA | collected 1985/1987
CATCAATTCTCCCGCCGTGGGCATCTATGTCGATGGCATGCCGATTCTGAGCAAGAGCGCGTTCAATTTCCATACCTACGACGTGGAGCGCGTGGATATCCTTCACGGCCCGCAGAGTACGCTCTATGGCATGAACACCGAGGGCGGCCTGATCCGACTTTTCACCCGCAATCCCTTCTACTATCAGGGTACGGACCTCCGCCTCTCCCTCGCCACCAAGTTTGGTCGCAAGGTCGAGGTGAGCCACTACGCGCGCGTCAACGACCGTTTCGCCTACTCCCTTTCAGGATTCTACAATGGTACCAACGGTTTTTTCACCAACCAGTATAATGGTGAGCGCGCCGATCAGATGAATGAGTTTGGCGGCCGGGTGCGCCTTTCGTGGCGTCCCACTACCCGCTGGTCGCTCGACTTCATCACCGACTATCAGCATGTCAACCAGCACGGTTTCCCCTATGGCGAACTGGTGACGGCCGACATGATCGCTTCCGCCCCGATCACCTCTCCCTACTACGGATTGCAAAAGGGCACGCAGGACCCCAACACCAATCGCCCGGGCTACTACCAGCGCAACTATCTCAACACGGGCGTGATGGCGGCCTACAAGGGCGAGGGTTTCGAGGCGACCAGCACGACGACCTACCAGCTGCTCAACGACCGCATGCTGATGGATGTCGACTACCAGCCGAAGGACTATATGAGCCTGACGCAAAAGCAGTTGCAGAACACGCTCTCGCAGGAGTTCTCTGTCAAGAGTCGTAGCACGGGCATTTGGCACTGGGCTTTCGGCGCCTTTGGATCCTACCAGTGGCTCCGCACCGAAGCCCCCGTCCACTTTGGCGAGGCCATGAACAAGACCTTGTCTGCCACCACTACTCAGGCGGCCTATTCGGCCATCTCTTCCGCCATGCAGAAGAAGATGTATGACGTGCTGATAGCGAAGGGGACACCCGCCGAGGTGGCAGGACCGCTCGCCCAAGGTATGGCCGCGACAGCCATCACGGCTGCAGGTGGCGTCAACATTAACCTTCACATGTCGGGCGTGCCCGGCAACTATCACACGCCGACTTACAACCTCGGTGTCTATCATGAGAGCAACATCGAGATCACTCCCCGCCTGACGGCCACCCTCGGCCTCCGCTACGACTACAACAACGTGGCCATCGACTACGAGGCCAGTGCTGCGGTCAATGTCGCCGCCAGCGTCATGGGCCAGCAGGTGGCTTCTACGGTGAGTTCGGCGCTCGCCGACCACCAGCGCAACCATTTTGACGAGTTTCTGCCGAAGGTCGGACTGACCTACAACCTTGGCAAGGCAGGCAACGTCTATGCGCTCTTTGCCAAGGGCTATCGTGCCGGAGGCTACAATATCCAGATGTTCTCTGACATCCTTCAGAGTGAGCTCCAGGCCGCCTCGCGCAATTTCCGCCAGCCAGGCGACATCCGCATCGACCATGACGCAGCGGCCTACGACCGCATCGCCAAGTCCATCACCTATAAGCCCGAGACCTCCTGGAACTATGAGCTTGGCGCCCATCTCAACCTGCTCGACTCGCGCCTGCAGCTCGACCTCTCTGCCTTCTATATGCAGATACGCGACCAGCAGGTCTCCGTCATGGCGCGCACTTATGGTTTCGGCCGCATGATGACCAATGCTGCCAAGAGCCACTCCTGTGGCCTGGAGGCGCGCCTGCGCGGCATTTCGACCGATGAGCGCCTCTCGTGGTCTTTGGCCTATGGATTCACCTCGGCCTGCTTCGACGACTACACCGACTCGGTGCGCACCGCCACCGGTTATGCTCCCGTCAGCTACAAGGACAACCACGTGCCCTTCGTGCCGCAGCATACGCTCGCTGCCACTGCCGACTACAAAATTTTGGTCGATCCCGCGGCGCTCCTCGATCCGACCCATCGCCTCCACCTTCGCGACGTCACCGTCGGACTCAACCTTGCGGCCCAGGGACAGACCTATTGGGACGAGGCCAACACCATCAGCCAAAACTTCTACGCCACCCTGGGCGCCCACGCCGAGGGCAATTTCGGCCCGCTGAAGTTGAACCTCTGGGTGCGCAACCTCACCGATACCAAGTACAACACCTTCGTGGTGCAGAGTGGCGCGACGGGCCAGACGCTCTCCTTCGCCCAGCTTGGCAATCCCTTCCAGCTCGGCATCGACCTGAAATACCATTTCTAAAAGGTTATCTGCTGCAAGGTAAATAACCCAATACAACGCTTCGCAAGTGACCTCAAAAAAAAGGCGCAGGGGCTATCCACGGAGAATTCCCCCTGCGCCGGATTTTGAACACTCTACCCTTTGGGTAGGGTGTTCAAAAATCGAATCAAAATCTGGTATAAAAAATGGTGTTATATAGGTGTGTCTAAGTTGTTAATATTTAACACTTTAATATACAAAATAGTTCTTTGTAAATTTGCATAACTCGCTGGTTTTTAGTGCCTTTGTAAACAAAAACAAGAATATAAGACATGAAATCCAGTCAAAAATAAGGAATCGAAAGAGCTTCAAAAGCGTGTCGAAAAACTAGAGATGGAAAATAAGTCTCTAAAAAGGGACAAACGTAATCTTAAGAGAAGATTGACTACCTCTCAGAATAAGTCCAATAAGTATCGTTCCGAACTTAAAAAAAAAGAAAAGCCGAACGTAGGATTGGACAAGGAGACCTACGAACAAATGATGAGTCTATTAGACGACATCATTATTCATCCTTGATGGTTGCTTTGAGTACGGCTTTTTATACTCGTCTGTCTATAGGTTCACGTCAGATTGTTGAAATATTCAATATCCTGAATGAGTTTATGGACAATTTTTTCGGTGAAGTACCAGCTTATACGACAATTGGCTATTGGGCACAAGAGTTAGGTCTTAGTGTCTATAAGGAATCGTGTGCCCTTTTCAAGGGTAAGCGTTATGCCTTGGTAGTCGATGAAAGCATGATGATAGGCAGTGAGAAAATGCTGCTTACACTTGCTGTTGCGGCAGATAATAAAGGAATGGCTATCACAGAAAAAGACATATCCATTGTAGACATATCTATCGCTAAGAGTTGGAGTGGAAAAACTATTCAGGAAGTATTGGAGAAAGTCGCAGCTAAAATTGGGCATGAGCCAGAATATGTTATCAGCGACAATGGCTCCAGTATATGTAAGGCCATTAGAGATGCTGGCTATAAACATCACCATGATATTAGTCATACTCTTGGCATGTTTCTCGAAAGAGTTTACAAGAATGATCCTGATTTTCAAGAGCTTTCAAGTAATGTTCAGATGACACGTCTTAAATATAACATGCAAGATGTTGCTTATGTACAACCTCCATCGCAACGAAGTATTGCACGTTTTATGAACATGTCAAAATGGATTGACTGGATAAGCAGGATGCAGTATGTATATCATACATTGCAGGAGGATATAAAGAGCATATATGCTTTTATTCCGCAGAATGCTTCTCTGGTTGATGAACTGGCCGAAACGATGGACTGTATAACGAAGATTGAAAAAGACATCAAAAACAACGGGTGGTCGCAAGTCTCTGTTGCTCGTTGCAAAAAACTCGTGACAGAAAGCTTGATGTTGAAGCATGAGCGACAACGAAAAGTTGGCTCTTATATCTTGGGATATTTAGAACGTGAGCTCTCTCTCTTAAATGAAGGAGATGTACACAATGCAAGTTCAGACCCAATAGAATCAACATTTGGAATGACTAAGGCCAGAATGTCTAACGACAAACTTACCGGTGTTACCCCAATGATTCTTATAATGCCTCTGCGCATAGCTTTGGCTGACAGAAACAGGCGAGTTGATTTTGATTTTAAAGAACGTTTGGAGAAAGGAAGACATCGTCACATCAAAGAATGGACTAATGAAAACCTTTCTCCTAATTTGACCGTGAAACGCATCAATACCTTAGGGAAAAAATGCGTCGGATTTTAAACGGATTTTGAACACCCTACCCTTTGGGGCGTGCTGCATTGACTTTTGACATGCCCTCTACTCAACAACTGAACTTTTATTTATAATTTGTCATTACGCAACAGCTTTGCCAACACTACAACAATCCTTTAATAAACTGAGCACAGCTTTTGCAGATTCTCCTCAAAATGGTCTTTGTCGATGGCGCTGTTCTTGAGCGTCGAGCGATAATTGTATATCGTTTGTAGCGAGTAGGAGAGTATGCCGGCAATCTTGGGACTCTCCGTTACGCCCAGTCTTACCAAGGCAGCTACACGCAAGCTCGGGGTCAACTCGTTGTCTTCCTTAAGCTGGATTTGCGCCTCGGGCGTCAATAAGGTGTTAAGCTCCTTTACAAACGATGGATAGAGCGAGAGGAAGATTTTGTCGAACTGCGATAAGAAGTTCTGACTCTCCTCAGTGCTTCGCTTTGAAGAAGATAGAATGCTCAGCAGTTCTTTCTGCTGATTTGTCTTAATTTTACGTATTACCAGTTTGCGCTGATTTTCCAACCGCTCAATATACTGATAGCAGAGCATGATAAAGGCATTAGCCATCAACTCTCGCTTTGCATTTGTGTTTTTAAGCTCATCGTTTGAGTCCCGAAGCGCTTTGTTAGAGTCCTTTAGCTCATCGTTAGAGTCCTTAAGCTCGTTGTTAGAGTCTTTAAGTGCTCTGCTGGAGTCTTTAAGCTCGTTGTTAAAGTTCTTAAGTTCATTGTTATTGTACTTAAGTTCATCGTTGTTGTATTTAAGTTCATCGTTAGAGTCTTGAAGTGCTTTGTTGTCCTTTAGCTGTTGTTTGTTGGTAGCGCTCAACTTTTCAGTCAAGGCTTTTAGTTTCTTCTCCGACAGTTTCAACACATCTTTTTTCCGGCTGACGTACACTACAGCTGCTGCAATGACAACCAACAGCACAAGTATGCATATTATCGTCACGTTTTTCCAGATGGCTTCCTTTTGGAGCTTTTCATTGTAAGCTGACAATATTACATGCAGGTTGGCGTATAGCTCCACACGTTGCAGACGACTATTATATTCATGTGCGTCTTTCAATGTTTGATTGATATATTTCCGGGCTTTGTCAAGATCATTTTTGTTTTTATAAAGCAACAGAGCAACATCCTGCAATGCCAGACTCTCATTGTTAGCCGACATTACATCGCTTATGGCAGCAAGCAGCAGATAACGCCTCTGCTGCTCCAATTGCTTATTCTTGCCGTAAGCCTTCGACAGAACGTATGCCGCCCTGCCGTACATGCGGTTTTCGGATCCGAACATTTGCATTGCCTTATTCAATGAAGCACTAATCTCATTGATACTCCTGCCTGAGAAAAAGAGATTTATACCCTTCAAATAATAATACATTGCGCTATTCTTCGGACAGTAGTATAGTGCCTTGCCAATATATTCCTTGAACAGTTCGTTATAATGTTGGCTGAACTCCATTTTCTGACAACAGGCATTCAGATTGTAATAAAGTGAACTCTGGGCGCAGTAGAAAAGGAAATTTTGCTTTGGATCGGATTGTGATATCTTGATCTTGTCTAGACTTTCTTTCGCCTCAATATAGAAGCCTCGTTCAATCAGCAGACTTGCCTTTGTAATCAGGAATCGGTTGCAATAATCAGAATTGCCAGTCTGTTTGGCAAGGCTTATTCCCCTTTGGACATACACCATTGCCGAGTCGTAAACGTATGGACTATAGTCTTTGGCCAACTTCTCATATATGCGCAGCTTGTCTGCCGGGTTGGTCACGTATATAGCACCAAGCTTAATTTCTTTTAGTCTTTTTTCTTTGATAGAATCGTAAACAGCACTATGGGCTATTACCGAGTCTAAACGTTTGTACAGATTATTGTTGTTTGCGTGGGCACAAAATGCACACACACAGATAATAAAGGCTACAATTAATGTTCTCATTGGAATTTCAAAATTAGACCTTATTTTATTTCCTGCAAAATTAACGATTTCTTATTGATTTACCATACTTACTTCCTACTTTTTTTTATTGTTTTTTGAGTGATTCTTACTTCCCCCCCCCCCCCCCCACGTTTGGTAAATAACTGTATGTGTGATAGTTATGCTTTTATACACTTACTCTTACTTACCATAACATTACTCAATGAACTTAAGTCCTCAGAATCTATATACCTTTGCACCGAAAAATTTGATTGGTATAAATTTTAATGTAAAAAGGAAACAGTTTTATTCAAAGCTTAAAGAATGTCTAAAAAAATTATCAAGGGAATTTGTCTTGTCGCAACTCTCTTGCTTTTTACTATGTCAATGGATGCAGCAACCGCAAATGGTGTTGGCAAAAGCGAGAAGAAGGTTTGGCAGGATTCAGACCCTAACAAGGAGAATTATTTTAACAACCGTCGTGCACTTGTAGGACCCGGTTGTATGATCAACAGCCTTTTTGATGGCGTTGAAGTGGTTTCAGGAACAAAAGACCTTCAGAATATTTCTAATGATGATTTGGATGATTATGCTACGATTCCGGCGCTTGTTGGAGCTACCGTAGTAGCAAGTCCTATTATCAGCGTGAAGGACAATCAGCATTATTATGCTGGTGGTACAGAGGCTGGTTTTGTCATTTGTGCAAAATCAAATGCAAGCATCCTTACTCTCGATTTAGCAAAGTTCTACAAAATACAGTTTCTTAAAGACGGTGAAAAGGTTGGTGACCTCCAGTCGATCTCTACCGGTAAGTCTGTCACTGGTCTTGGACTGTCGTTGCTGACATTCCCTGGTTCTGACCTGGTCAACAAATTGTATATGGCTACTGCCCCTGGCAATTTTGATGAAATCAAGCTTGTTCAGTGTGGAGTTGATGCCAAGTTGCTCTCTGCTATAAATATCAAGTATGCATTTGTAGGCAAGGCTCGTGAGTACACTATTACCAACAACAAGGAGAATGGTATTGCGAAGTATTCTCAGGAACAGAAGCGCGGAACGTTTACATTGAGTACAAGTAATTTGGGTGGTAAGATGATTGATGAGAATCTTACCAATGGCTATGCAGCTGTAGTAGGAGTGTTAGTTCCAGTATCAACTCCAGTTACTGTATACGCCAAGCCTTCTGATAATAAGGAGTCATTCCCTAAGGGAACGGAAGTGGGATTCAAGTTTAATGGTTTTAATCTCGCCAATCTTTCGGTAGGTTCAGGCATCGAACTCACACTTTTCAACAAAGAGAATAAAGAAATAGGCAAGTATGACATCTCTAATAAACTCCTGGGTCTTGGACTGATTGAGGATACCAAGGACGGTGAAGTCGTTATGAGAGCCCCTGCAGCCTTTTCTGCAGCAAAGATTTACTTCAAAGGAATCGGACTGACAGTTGGAGGCACCTCCGTCAACTACGCCTTTGTCCGCATGGCTCCTGATGCAGCTTCCCATCATTGTCCAATCAATGCCACATCAAGCCGCGATGTGTCTGGAAGTGTCAATCAGTTCCAGTTGCAGCACAATAAGAATGTAGATGTGACATGGTATGTCCAGAGCTATCCTGAGGGTGCCGATGCTGTTGAAGTGGTTGCCACAACTGGCTTGGTAAGCAATTTGTCTCTTCCCGGCAAGTATGTTTTCCGTGCAACTGCTGCTGATGGTTGCTATGAAGAGACAACCCTCAACTATGCTCCTACATATATTCCGGAGGAACACGGAGTGGATATCCTTGTCAATAAGGAGGGTGAGGAGCCTAAATACGTGTTGAGCGATAAGTTTGGCGGTGGTTTGATACAGATTTTTGATGGAATGAAGAATAGAACTGCCATACTTACAACTTCACTCAACGATTTCACCTATCGTCAGCCGGGCGTTTCATTGGCAGCCAACACAGGCCTCATTGGCATCAAGACTGCTGATGGCTCTAACTTTGCTGATGGTTTGAATGGCAATACAAGAGCGTTCAATGGCAAGATGAAGGTTGGTTTTGTGGTATCTGCTAAGGCTACCGGACTCGATGCTAATGTGCTTAAGCTCTACAACATCAAGCTCTACAATAAAGGCAATGAAGTGACTGGAGATGTAACAACCCATTGGGATGCCATCTCAGCCGGACTTATCGGTAAAGAGGAAACACGTAAAATGTGTCTGAACGTTGATGTGCCTGCGGGCTGTGTGTTTGATGAGATTGTACTTTATAACACAGGCGTTCTTTCTGCCGACCTCTCACAGCTCAATATCTACTATGCGTATGTTGCCGATGCTGAGGCAGACAATGCTACAACCAATCCGGTCTATGGTGCTCAGGTGGTATCTACAAATAACACCAATGCATCCATCGACTTTGCTAACACTAAGATGTTCCATGTTGCCAACATTGGCAATGGCTACGACGAGTTGGGCAACTTGATTGACGAGTCGTTGGATACATACCTTACTCTCCCGTTGGGAGTAAACTTGGGTGGAGCCACAATCTCTGTCAATATGGGTAAAGTAGTTGATAAGGGACAGCAACTTGTTATGGTAACCCAGAATCTGGCTTTAGGATTGGGTGCAAGTCTGGGCGAAGGTCTTAAGTTGACCACCTATCTTGATGGTGCGGAGCAGGAAGAACTGACAAGCTGGAAGGTTCTTGGTGCTGATGTTATTGGCAGTAAAGGCGACAGCTATGCCGTGCTCAATCCTACCAAGTCTTTCGATCAGGTTCGTATCACACCTGTTAAGGCGCTCTCTGCTCTTGAGAATCTTCAGATTAAGGGCTTCGCTCTGCGTCCAGACATGAACGACGACGGAACCTTCAACGGATACGACGACCTTCTGGTTCTTGATGAGGACAAGACTCTTGCAGTTACTAAGTCATACACTGGAGCCAAGATGCTGTTGCACCGTACATTCACCAAGAATGCTACCAACGACAAGAAGGGATGGAACTCTATCATTCTTCCCGTCGATATGACAGCAGCTCAGGTTAAGGAAGCCTTCGGCGAGGCTGTACAGATGGCTGAGTTCGACCGTTTGGAGAACAACTGGATAAAGTTCTCTACAGTAAACGTTGCAGGTGATGATGTAGTGCTTCATAAGAACACTCCTTATATAATATATCCTACAAAGGAGCCGCTCGGCAACTATTCATACACTATCAACGGTGTTACGGAGACTCTCGACGGTCCTGTATATGTAGCCAATGGCATAAACTACGATGACCAGACATCCGAATTGACACACACGGTAAATGGCGGAGGCATGACCTACACCGGTTCGTACAGCAATCCGACTACGGTATCAGCTGATTCTTATATGTTCAGCAAGGGCGACTTGATTCACACTATTAAGCCGCACGATGTGAAAGCTTATCGTTGCTGGCTTAAGGATGAAATGCACACGGGCAGAATATTGATGTTCTCGCTGGATGGAAACGGCATAAATGGTACAACTGGCATTCATGTGATTGAGGAGAACAAGCAGAATGCAAACACCGGCATCTACAACCTTGGCGGTGTGCGTATGAACACCAGCAACGTCGATAAGTTGCCGAAGGGTGTGTATATTGTTGACAACAAGGTAGTGGTAAAGAAATAATATTATAACTGCATTATGAAAAAGAAGAAATACGTAGCTCCGGAGATTAGCGTTATCGGGATGGAGCCTTTACAGATAATGACCGGAAGCATTGGAAGTGACCATGGCTCGGCTCCTGATGGTGACAAAAACAATGGATTCCTTGGCTGGACTCCTGATGGTGACGAAAACAATGGATTCAGCGTTCAGGAAGAAGAGGAAAATGGAGAGTATGAATTCTAAATTCTATATAGATAATACATTATAATTTTTGATTGTCGTTGAGCGCCTTGCAATGCAAATGCATCTGCAAGGCGCTTTCTTGTATGCTCGGCATGAGCTTATTCTAATGGGTGCAAGTCCCTAACGAGCCCTAATAGCGGGAATCGTATAGCCAATAGCAAGGGTGTCCACCGCGAGGTGGAATCTGAAAGAAGCTGGCGGCAAACATCTGACCTAACGTACAGAAACTTCATACAAGGCATATGACCATGGATGAGATTGCAAGACAAATCAAAGTCCCATAGCTATTCGGAATGGTTGGTGTAAATGAAGTGGGTATAAGATGGAAAGAATAAGCCCTTATCCGAGGAGGTCTCACGGACGCATGGGTGAAGATGAATCATTCGATGTACCATGACGGAGTAAAGCTTGCCGTGAGAAGTCAGCAGAGGTCATAGTACCCAAGGCACGTGTGCTTATAGGGAAGGACTGAATCGTGCAGTGCAATAGTAAATGAATGTTACCTTGTGAGACACCTCGTCAGATGTCCGAAAGGAACTCTCTATCCAAGACGATAGGACGGAATCCGACAATAGGATAGAAGTGACGCTACTCATAGGGATAGCTGAAAACAACTTGCCACACATCGCAAGATGAGAAAGCACGAAACCGCCGTATGCGGAACCGCACGTACGGTGGTGTGGGAGGTCGGTAAATGTGAAAATAGGAGGTGAATGCCTTTTATGATTAGCATTTACCTCCTACCCGATTATTAACTTTGATATTACGGACTAATACTTGATTTATTGTGTAATCTTACAAAGTTTACATACTTGGCTACCCTATGTTGGGGGTATTGTCGTATATAGTCACCTAATGTTAAACGTTATAATGTGGGAATGCCCGTCCGTAAAGGGGCAACGTGACTTCGTGGCAACGTGACATTATGCTAATGCGAACCTTCTCAAAACAAAAACGTTAAACGTTAAATAGGACAGCAAGGTGGGCTGAAGACACTCCTTCACCCTTCTACTCTATTCCACCTTGAGACTATTCCAAGTAGTCACTAAATGTGGTCATAAGTTACCACCCAGCGCAGCCTTAAGCTATCACCAACTCAGGCTATCAGCAACCCTCGGCAAGGTCGCGCTGAAGCCCCCTCCTAACTGCCCCTAAAAATGAATATAACTTCATCGGCCTACGAAGTTAACTTCATTGGCCTACGAAGTTATATTCATAGGGCTACGAAGTTAACTTCATTTTTTACCCCACTTTTGAGCCTAATCTGCGTGCGATTACTAAGTCAGTTCTCTTGCATGAGAAATCCACTTGTCCGCGTACCGCCTTCCATCCCGAACGGATCCCGAGACCATCCCGAAGGATGGGCGATGGGTTTTTGGCCTCCCCCAAGAGGGCAGGAGGGGGTGCTTTTGCCCACAACGGCCACTTTCGCCTTTCCTGCGCTATATATATATAATAAGGAGAAAATAGCTTCCCAGTCGTAAGAGACTCTTGTTTCCGTTCGTCTCGCCCCATTTTCTCTGTTCTCCTGCCCTTGTTTCGCCCCTCCAAGGCATCGTTTCCCCACGATATGGCCCCGTTTTGCCTCCCAGGGCGCCCTCATGACAAGAGGATCGTGCTCCCTGAATATCCCCTTTTTCCTGCCTTTTCCCAAAAAACACCCTCTTTTCACCCTTATTTTGTAAAACAACGCGAAAAACTACCAACTTTCGCAAACTTTTCTTTCGAAACATTTGGAGGGTA
>OHBD01001254.1_pt1 | contig 11453 bp, 10 predicted proteins | sample 1577291 | NCBI WGS metagenome assembly OHBD01 (sample SAMEA3879572, study PRJEB24766) | human gut metagenome | biome: human-associated habitat; feature: feces | place: USA | collected 1985/1987
CGCCCCAACGGTAGGACGCCTCCCGAATGGAGATATAGCCCTTGATCCCGTTCATCCCGCACCTCCGCATGGATAATACTCAACACGATACATTATATACGAATATCCGAAGAAACACAAGGCATCCGGCGAAGTGTTCAGCGAAAAGTTACGGATAGGAGCAACATTTTTTTGAAAAAGTCCTCCGAAACTGGCCAAAACGCCCTGCTCGGATTGTAGTATGGGTAGAGGGGGAAATACGGGGGTACGAAGTAGTCAGCAAGCACAGCAAGCGAGTACCCGCTTGCGGATTTTGCGCTGTTCAGGTCCCTTGCCCGAACAGTCAAAATTGCTTGCTGGGATATCCCAGACCCTTATGAGAAACGGAGGCGGCGCATGGAAAACCGAAAGCGGAACATTCAGATGAAGTTCTATGTGACGGAGGAGGAAAAGCGGCTCATTGACGGGAAAATGGCGCAGCTCCCCACACGGCGGTACGGGGCGTATCTGCGGAAGATGGCGATAGACGGGTATATCATCCAGCTTGACACCACGGATATCAAGCGGATGAACGCCGCCCTGTCCGCCATCGGCCGGAACATCAACCAGATCGCCAAGCGGGTCAACGCCGGAGGCGGCGCGTACAAAGCGGATATGCGGGAGATACAGGAGAGGCTGGATGAGATATGGCAGTTACAAAGACGCATCCTATCAAGTCAACGCTGAAAGCGGCCATTGACTATATCTGCAACCCGGAAAAGACGGACGGAAAACTGCTTGTATCCTCCTATGGCTGCGCCGCCGAGACTGCGGATATCGAATTTGCCTGGACCCGCCGCCATGCCATCGACAAGGGAACGAACCTGGGCCGTCACCTGATCCAAGCCTTTCAGCCTGGGGAGGTCACGCCGGAGCAGGCCCATGAGATCGGCATGGAGCTGGCAAGGGAGATCCTGGGCGGCAGGTATGAGTTTGTCCTGACCACCCACATAGACCGGGATCATGTTCATAACCACCTGATTTTCAATGCCGTCAGCTTTGCGGATCACAAGCACTACCATTCCAACAAGCGCAGCTATCACTTCATCCGCCGCACCTCAGACCGGATCTGCAAGGAACACGGCCTGTCCGTCATCATCCCCGGACAGGACAAGGGCAAAAGCTACATCGAGCATCAGGCGGAGCGGACCGGCGTCAGCTATAAGGCGAAGCTGCGCGCCGCCATCGACCGGCTGCTGCCCGGCTGCCATGATTTAGAGGAGCTGCTGGTGCTGTTGCAGCGGGAGGGCTATGCGCTCAAGCGGGGCAAATACATTTCCGCCAGAGCGCCGGGACAGGAGCGGTTCACAAGGCTAAAGACCCTGGGCGCGGACTACGCCGAGGACGCCCTGACCGCACGGATGGCCGGACGCGCCAGACCCTCCCGCCAGCCGAAGCAGCAGAGCGGAAAAATCAGCCTGCTTATAGATATTCAGAACAACATCAAGGCCCAGCAGAGCGCGGGCTACCGCCATTGGGCGACCATCGAGAATCTGAAACGCATCGCCGAGACCAGCAACTTCCTGACGGAGCATGGAATCGGCAGCATGGATGAGCTGACGGAGCGCTGCGAGGCGGCTGCCGCCTCCGCCGCCCGGCTGAAAGCGGAGCTGCGGGAGACCGGGGCGCGGATCGAGGAGCTGACGCTGAAAATAAAGCACGTCGCCGCCTACCGTCAGCTCAAGCCAATCTACGACCGCTATCAGGCGTCGAAGGACAAAGAGAAGTTCCTGCGGGGCTATGAGAGGGAGATCATTCTCTTTGAGGCCGCCGCCAGAGAGTGCAAGCGCCTGGGCGCCGTGCCCCTGCCGTCCGCGGAGCGGATGCAGGCGGAAATGGACGCGCTCACCGCCCGGAGGGCGGCGCTGACCGCCGAGCGTCAGAAGGCGCGGCGGGAGGAGCAGGACTACGCCGCCGTGCGCCGGAACGTGGAGGAGTTCCTGTCCCCGCCCCGGCAGGCGCCGGCACGGCAGAAGGATATGGAGCTGGAATGACCCCTGGGACAAACTTTTTGCCGCGATCTGCGTTTTCCCCTGGGCTTTTGCCGAAACGTCAGATATAATGAAGATACAAACGATTTTGAAGGAGGCGAACCCCATGACAAGAGGCGAGGCCTTAAAAGACTTTTTCCGCAAGACCATCCTGCCGGTGGCGTCGGCCGCGCTGCTGTACTGCATCTTCCGCTCCGCCTGCGTAAAGAACGGGGAGCTGGATTATCTCTGGCTCTGGATCCTCTGCGGGCTGCCGTTTGGGATCTGGCGGCTGCGGCTCTGGATCATACCGGGCGGCGGCTCTCTGGGCGGCGGGATCGCCCTGTTCCTTCTGAACTTCGTCTTTGCCGGCCTTATCGGCGGCTGCGTCCTTGTCTGGCGGCTGCTGGTGGCGGCGTGGTACATCCCGGTCACGGCGTACCGCCTGCTGACGGCAGACAGGTATTCCTTCCTCCCGGAGGAGTAGGATCCGCGCCATGGAAATGTGGAAAACGGCCGCTTTGCCGATGGAAAACGCATTCACGGCCCGATGGAAAAGCCGCTGCCTTTCCCACAGCCCGCAAACACCGTTTCCCACAGCACCGCCCGGCTTGGCCGTTTGCCCACAGTCCCACAGCGCCTACGACTGCTGCTGCCGCAAAAATCGCGTTCCCTGATAGAAAAAATCATCATTTCATGGTAGAATGGGGATAGCCCATCAAAGGAGGAAAAAGCCCATGGACGAAAACAATTCCATCCAGCTTTTTGAAGATAGAAAGATCCGCACCGCCTGGGACGAGGAAAAGGAAGAATGGTATTTCTCCGTAGTGGATGTGATCGCCGTTCTGACCGATCAGCCAACGGCAAGAAGCGCCAGCACCTATTGGGCGGTTTTGAAAAAGCGTCTGAAAGAGGAGGGCGCAAGTGAACTGCTTACAAATTGTAAGCAGTTGAAAATGCGGGCAACAGACGGAAAGATGCGTCTAACGGACGTTGCCAGCACGGAACAGCTTCTGCGCATCATCCAGTCCATCCCGTCGCCCAAGGCAGAGCCCTTCAAGCGTTGGTTGGCACAGGTTGGCCGGGAGCGCATCGAGGAGACCATCGACCCGGAGCAGGCCATCGACCGGGCGCTGGAGACCTACCAGAAGAAGGGCTATGACGCCGACTGGATCCACCAGCGCATCCTCTCCATCCGCGTCCGCAACGAGCTCACCGCCGAATGGCAGGCGCGGGGCGTGGAGCAGGGCCGGGAATACGCCATCCTCACCGACGAGATCACAAAGGCCTGGTCCGGCATGACCACCCGGCAATACAAAAACCTGAAAGGGCTCAAAAAGGAAAACCTCCGGGACAACATGAGCACCACGGAAATTATCCTGAATATGCTGGCAGAGACCTCCACCAAGGATATCTCAAAGAAGGAGCGGCCGGAGGGCTTTTCTGAAAGTATGAAGGTTGCTCGCAGAGGCGGAAAGGTCGCCAGCATTGCAAGAACAGCACTGGAAGCGGAAACCGGCGAGCCGGTCATCACATCGCAGAACGCCGCCCAGCTCAACGCCGTGGTAACGGATATGATCCAGGGCGTGGCGGAAGCGGACAAGCCCAACGAGGACGAGAAATAAGCAAAAAAAGAAGCGGGGACGCAGCCAACGGATATACCGAAGGCCGCGTCCCCGCTTTTGCTATGGGCGCGCATGGGAAAGTGTCAAAAACCGCTGCTTTCTCGCCGCAGGAGCGCGGAGAAAAGCGCGGATGGGAAATCATAAGGGCATGGTCTGAAAACGCCGCCAGGGTGGACTATTTTGCCCGTTTCCCACCCTTATCCACGCCTTTTTTCACGCGCTGCGACTGGAAGTGGGGGCAGTCCAACACCACCGCCCGGAAGCTCTGCTTGCAGGGATGGACACAGCCCTTGCAGAGCCGGTTGTACTGCCGCCTGCCATTCTCCCCCAGGAAGAAGGCCCATTCCAGCCGCCACTTCACGCCCCGGCTCATCGTTCCCCCAGCTCCGGGGGCTTCTTCTCCGGGGCAGGCCTGGCCTGCTGCTTCGCGCACTCCTGCTTTGCCGCCGCCAGCCGTTCCCGGATGGAGGGCTTTTTCTCCGGCTGCGTCCGCTCCGCGTGCTCTCTGGCCTTTTCCAGCTCCTCGCCGCGCCTGCCGTTGTTGATAACGCCGTCGATCATACCGTAGTCGTCCTCCAGCGTCATTTCAGCGGTACGGAGGGGATTGTCCTTTTCCGGCGCATCAGCTCTGACCGCATACGCCTGGGTCCCATTTGCCATAATGAGATATTTTCCATCCTCAGAGGCGTGATGAAAACCGTATCCATCTGCCTCCATCTGCTCCTTTGTCATGCCGCAGAGATAGAAGCTGCCCCTGGGCGTCTGGATGCGCTCGGTGATCTCACGGCTTTTCTGCGCCGGCTGCAAAAACTCCGGCACTTCGGAAAAGCCCGCGCGGTCGCAGTAATGAGCGGTATCTTTCCCGTCCTGATGCAGCACCACGATATCCGATACCGACAGGGAGTGCCCGGTGAAGTCCGCCGGGCGGTCCACATTGAACCGGGTGTAGATGCTTTCCAGATCGTCCTTCGCCGTCAGCGGCGCTTCATAGACCAGCTCGTAGTTTTCCGGCTTCACGGAAAGGCCGTTGCGGTGGATGCTGTCCAGCGGCTCAAAGCGATAATCCAGCGTTCCATTGCCGCCCTTGAGCTGGTAGATGGAGAAGCTGCCCACCGGCTCGTCCCGCACCGCCCGTGCCTGCTCCACGATAGCGGCGGGGGTCTGCGCATAGGTGGCCGCCTCCGCCGCGTACTCCCGTTCCGCCTTTTCCGCGGCGGCCAGCATTTCATCCACACGGGATCTGTTCGGATCCTCCAAAGCCGCCTTGACCTCGGCAGGGTCGAAATCAAGAAACTCCTCGTATCCCGTGGCGTCCTTGAACTTTTCGATCTCGGAGGGAAGATAGTCCTCCTGGGTCTGGCCAAGCGCCGCCAGCCTTTCCTCCAAAGCGGAGATGCGCCCGGCCATCAGGTTTTCGTAAAGCACTTCCTTTGCGGCGTGCGCCTCCGGGTGTTCCGCCGCGTACTGCGGATCGTTCTGACGGAAAAACTCGTCCATGTCAAAGGCGATATCCATAGCCCACTCGGATTTTTCTTCTTCGGGAAGATCGTCCTGGAAGGCCATCACCCGGTATTCGTCGGGGATGCTGCCGCGCTCGCCGTCGTAATACTCGCAGAAGCGGTCCCCCGTATCCCGCACATAGCCCTGATCCGTAAAGCTGCCGTTTTCGTCCATCGCCACGTCCCGGCCGTAGGCCTCATAGTCGATGTAATTTTGCAGGTGCTCCGGCACCTGCATGACCTCCAGCTCCTCGATATAGTACCGGCCCAGATCGTCATAGTCCTCAATATGGGGATAGACCTCATAGCAGTCCAGATTTTCCGTCAGGTTGATGATCTCCTGCAGGCTGCCGCAATGGTCGCCCATTTCCATACCGGCCTGAAACTGTGCGTATTCGCTTTCGCTCATTTCATCCAGCTTCGATGCCAGATAATTCAGCTCGTCCAGATTTTCGTATTCGCCCAGCTTGTCATAGAGGCCGTCCACATAGCAGTCATAGTCCGTGATGAACCATTCCTCATAGGGCTGGCCGAAGTCATCCCTCTGGCCGATGCCGATACGCTTGAATACCTCCTTCATTTCCTCGGCGGTGGTAGGAAACTTCACCCACTCGCCCACAAGCTCGCCCTCGTTGTACTTGCCAAGATTGGTGATAAAGGCGGCAAAGGGATAGTCCTTGTTGTAACTGTAATCCGGCATATACGCTCCTCCTTCAGCTTCGCTTATTTTTGGGAAATTCCAGCTTGAAATCGATGTACCTGCCGCCCGTGTCGCAGAGGATCACGGCAGCGTTGTAGGCGGTCTGTTTCTTCTCAGACCACATTCCCTTGACATTGGTGCGGCCCTTTTTCAGAAGGTCCGCCGCCATCTTCTTTGTCAGCTCCTTCCTGCGGCTCGTCCAGAAGCGGTCATTTTTCCAGAGAACAAAGCCGCAGGACCGATCCGAACAGGCGAAGTTTTTCTTTCCCTCATAGACCGGCTGGCCGCAGCGGGGGCAGGTACCGACCACTTCCTTCTCCGGGGCAAACAGCTTTTGGCCGTCCTCGGAAATACAGGAATAGGTGGACACGATCTCCTGAACCATCGTGCGGATACCGTCCATGAAGGTATCCGGGTCAGCGCCGCCCTTTGCGATCTCCGTCAATTTCTGTTCCCATTCCGCTGTCAGCATGGGAGAGGTCAGCGGCTCCGGCAGGACCGTGACAAGGTTGATACCGGCTTTTGTGGGGATCAGGCTCTTGCCCTTGCGTTCCACAAATCCGGCAGCCACCAGCTTTTCGATAATGGCGGCACGGGTAGCGGGAGTTCCCAGCCCTTTCCGCTCGGCTTCATCGGGAATGTCGTCTTTCCCCGCGTGCTCCATGGCCGACAGCAGCGTATCCTCCGTGTAGGGCTTCGGGGGCTGGGTGAAATGCTCGGTGACGGCAACCTCCGCGCCGTCAAAAGTCTGCCCTTCGGTGAAGTCCGGGAGCGTGCCGCCGTCCCCATCCTCAGGCTTTTCTTTCAGGAAGGTACGGAAAATGCGGTCGATCTCCCGCCAGCCTTCGGAGAGGATGCGCTTGCCCTTTGCGGTGAAGGACTGGCCGCCGCAGTCAAAGGTGGCCGTGACCGCCTCATACATATAGGGCTCCGCCGATGCGCACAGCAGACGGCAGCAGACCAGAAGAAGCAGCTCACGCTCGCCCAGGGACAGGGCGGGGATATCCGCTTTCTCGATCTCCAAGGTGGGGATGATGGCGTGGTGGTCGGATACGTCCTTGTTGGAGACCATGGCCTCCACCAGAGGGAAGAAGTTTGTGCAGCCATCAAAGGGCGGCAGCTTTGCCGCCAGGTGGATCACACAGGAGGCCGTTTCCGCCATATCGGAGGTCAGATACCGGCTGTCCGTGCGGGGATAGGTCAGCAGCTTTTTTTCGTAGAGGCTCTGGGCGTAGTCAAGGGTCTGCTTCGCCGTGTAGCCAAGCAGCCGGTTTGCCTCACGCTGCAAGGTGGTGAGGTCATAGAGCTTCGGAGGCTGTTCCTCCTTCTGCTCCTTCGTGACGGAAGTACAGATGACGGCCGCGCCCTTGCACATGGCCGCCGCCTGCTCCGCCTCCGCCGGATCGGTGAATCTCTCCGACACCGCCTCCGCGCCGGCCAGCGTCAGGCGCACATGATGATACTTCTCCTTCTGGAACAGCGTGATCTTCGCGTCCCGCGCCGCCAGCAGGGACAAGGTGGGCGTCTGGACGCGGCCCACATTCAGGGTGCGGTGGTAGAGAACGGAGAAAAGGCGGGTGGCGTTGATCCCCACCAGCCAGTCAGCCCTCTGGCGGCAGAGGGCTGACTGATACAGGGCTTCATAATCGGCGCCGGGACGCAGTTCGGAAAAGCCCTCCCGGATGGCGCTGTCCTCCATGGACGAGATCCAAAGCCGGAGGATCGGCTTGCGGCAGCCGGACAGTTCATACACCAGACGGAAGATCAGCTCGCCCTCCCGTCCAGCGTCGCAGGCGTTGACGATCTCCGTTACGTCCTCCCGCGCCATGAGGCGCTTCACATTGTCCAAAGCCGCCTCCTTGCCGGGAATGGGGGCGTAGCGGAAGGGCTCCGGCAGGATGGGAAGATCCTCATAGCGCCATTTTTTGAAGCGCTCGTCATAGCCGCCCGCGTCCAGCGGGGATACCAGGTGCCCCACGCACCAGGAAACGAGAAGTCCGCTGCCCTCATAAAAGCCATCGGCCCTGGATGAAGCACCCAGGGTCGATGCGATAGATTTTGCCACGCTCGGTTTTTCCGCGATAATCAGCTTACTCATGCTCCGCCTCCGTTTCAGCCTCCGCAGGCTCGTCCTCGTTGACATACTCCTCGTCGGGGAAATCGTACTCGTCGGGATCGGCGCTGACCTTCACGCCGCTGCGGTTCGGCTTTATGAACTTCACATAGGCGAAGGCTCCGCCGCCTGCCAGCGCCAGCAGCGCCACCACGGCCAGCAGGCCGCTGCCGCTCTTTTTCTTCGGCTGCTCCGGTTCCGGCTCCGGCTCCCTGACCTTCTCCTTGCCCGCGCACTCGGAGAGGTTGGTCTTGCAGACAGAACAGGATGTATCCACCGCGCCGGCCGCGCATTTTTCCTTACAGGTACACACCGGGGCGGCAGGCGTCTCCTCGTCCATCAGGGCCAGCAGGTCGCGCTCGTCTACCTGGTTGAGAAAGTGGACGGTGTTCTCGCCGTCCTCCGCCCGGTCGATGATGATGTAGAAATAGTTGCCGCCTTTTGTGACCACGGTGATGAACTGCTTGTCCCCGGCGCTCTCACCGGCGATATCGTCCACCAGGGTCATGTTGCCCTCCGGGGTCAGGGGCTGGGGCTCATAGCCGCCCGTGGTCTCCTCCCCGGTGTAGTAGGGCTCGCCGTCCCCGCCGCCGGCGAAGGCCACGGTGGAGGTGGCCGCCATGCAGAAAAGCGCCAGGAACACGGCGGCGAAACGGCGAAAAGCTCTGTTACGCTTCATCTTCCGCACCCTCGCTTTCCTCCGTCTCCATCAGCCCGTCCGGCAGGGAGATCATGCCGCTGGCGTAGGCGCGCAGGAAGGCGGTCAGCTCCCTGTTGTCCATGCGGACAGCCTTCACCATGCGGACGATCTCCAGGTTCTCCTCCTCCGTGAGCTGGGCTTCCAGCGCGCGGAGGCGCTTCTGCTGCTCCGCGATCTTCTCCCTCGTTTTCTCAATATCCTTGCGGATCTTCTCAGTCGTTGCCATGATTGCATTGCTCCTTTCCAAATCGTTCTTTCCATGAATAATTGCGCCCAAGCCCCCGAACGGTTTTCAGGTTGGCCCGTGCGTTATCCTCCAATGCCAGCGCGCGCCGGAACAGATCCGGGTAACGCTCCCGCAGGTCGATGATCTCCTCCGCCCGCATACTGGGGCAGAAAAAGCAGGAGGACTTTCCCGGCTGCGGCAGGCCCGCCGCCTCGATTGCCCGGATACACGCCTCCCGGTCCCAGCCCCATTCCATCAGGGGATACCATTTGCTGTACTTCGGGTCTGCCAGATCACGCAGAAGGACCTTGTCGCTGCGATAGTGCTCGCCAGCGTCATAGCCGATGAACTTGACCACCTTTTTCCCGCTGTTCCAGACCTCACGGCATGGAGGATGGTTGTTGCAGAACTTTTCCTGCGGTCCGATCTTGTGTTTCAACGAACACCGCTTGAAGCCGTAGGCGATGGAGGGCAGCGTACCGCTTTTCAGACATTCATCCTCCAAGGTCAGCCGCCTGCCGTCCTTCGTGGTCTTATAGACCCGTGTGATCTCCGGCATACCGTGATCCTTCAGCCAGCGATCCATAATATCCAGATAGGCGTAGGTATGGGGATGCTCGCCGCCCGTATCCGCAAACAGGATCAGGTCAACAGGGATACGGTGCTGGTGCAGCCCAACAAGAAGGGCGGTGCTGTTCGCACCGCCGCCATAGGAAACAATATTGATATGCTCACCTCCATCAATCATACGGCGGTCTGCCGTAGGCGTAAAAGTGCTGTTGCCAGTAGCTTGTATTGAGCCTTGCGTACTGGATCGGGTCGCCGCAATGCAGAAACATGGGGTTACCCGCTTCGTCCAGTCCCACATAGAAGCCGACATGGGAGATGCCTGCGGTATCATAGGTCCCAACGAAAAACACCAGGTCGCCCGGCTGCGGATCGGATACCCGTGCGGAAATGTTGTATAGGCCTTGGGCTCCCAGCCGCCCGATATTGCATAGGCCGCTGCTTGTCAGAACATAGCTGACAAAGCCGCTGCAATCAAAGGAAGTGGAGGGGCTGCTGCCGCCCCAGACGTAGGGATATCCCAAGTATTTTTCCGCCTCCGTAATAAGCGCCGCAAAGCGTTCATCAGACAGGTATTCCGCAGGGATTTCATAGTCCTCTGGCGGGTTCGTGATGTACTTGTCCACATACCCGGATGACGGGAACAGGTCAGAGCGGTTCCCCAGCGTGGACATATACACGGCGTACATGGAGAGCGTTTCGGTATCCATGATGTAAACGGGAACATGGCTCAAATCGAAGTTTTCAAGCTCCACGGTGCAGATGTAATACGTGTACGGAACGTCCACTTCATATTCGTTGCCCTCGCCGTCTGTTCTCGTCTCGGTGCGATATCGGGTCTCCGTGGTGACCGTCTCGGTAAGGATATATTGCTTGTTGAACAGCATTTTAAGATCGTCCTGTACCTGGCCAATGGTGAACTGCCCATCATGGAGCGCCGACAGGATAGACAGCAGCACATAGGGATCGTGCTTGATCTCGTCCAGATCAAAATGATACTCGTCGTAGTCGTGGGTCTGCTCATAGGTGTCCAGATACTCCCGTAATTCATCCTCCATTGCACAGTAGGTGGCCTCCGCCGCCAGCAGGTCAGAATCCTCGGAGAGATAGGAGGACGCGACGATATTGGACACGCCTCCGCCGAAGATGGAGGAACAGGATTGCAGCAGCCCCAGCAGCATGACCAGCAGCAGGCCAATCCCGCCTACAAGCAGAAACGCCTTTTTGTGTTTGGAAACAAACTCTCCGGCCCTTTTCGCCGCGTCCGCGCTTTTCTTCGCATCCTTCGATGCTGCCTGCGCCGCCGCCGCCGCGTCCCCGGCGCTATGCGCCGCCCGGTATGCGGCGGCATACTGCTTTTGCAGCTTCTTTTTCTGCCACATCCGGGAGATGGGATTGCTGGCCGCAAGCTGTGGATTCTCCCGCAAAGCCTTTTGGTACAGCGCATCCGCATTGGCCTGGACCGCCGCCTGCTCTGCCTGTGATACCTCCCGCCAGGGTTTCAGCTTGCGGTCCGCCTGCCAATTTTGGAGCTTGCGGTCTCCGTAGCGGACAGCCTTTTCCATGCCGCGCTCCGTCAGGTGTCCCGCCTCCACGCCGACATTTTCCTGCTCCACCTCATGCACCTTCGCATGGGCGGCGTGGCCGATTTCCTGTAACGGCCGCACCAGCGGATTCACCGGCTGATGGAAAGAGGGCTGCTTTTCGGGAACAGCGGCCCTTGCCGCATCCAGCTTATCTGCCGCCTTGTCGGATTTGCGGATCACCTTTTGCAGCTCTGGTGCGGTGCGTTCCTCATCTGAAAACCGCAGACGGGAGGATGGACGGTCGTTGGCCGCCGTACCCTCCCGGTAGGACCTGCGTCGTTTCCGGCGCTTTTTCTTTTCGCTTTTGTGGATGCGCCGGTCGTCCAGCCGCTCCGCCGCGCTGTGAACAAACGCCGCGGAATCGCCGGAGGGAGAATAGTCCTGCTCCAGCGCACGGTTGGATACCCGGCTTGCCTCGCCCGTGACCATGTTGACGGAGATGGCTCCGT
>OHBD01001257.1_pt1 | contig 11427 bp, 7 predicted proteins | sample 1577291 | NCBI WGS metagenome assembly OHBD01 (sample SAMEA3879572, study PRJEB24766) | human gut metagenome | biome: human-associated habitat; feature: feces | place: USA | collected 1985/1987
CGCTGGATTCCGGCTATGATTTCGGCGAGTACCGGGAACGTGTGAACCGCTACATCATGGAGCACCGCAGCGATACGCTGGCCATCCACAAGCTGACCCAGAACATTCCACTTTCCCGGGGCGACTATACCGAGCTGGAACATATCTTCACCTGTGAGCTGGGCAGCAAAGAGGACTATACGCGGGAGTTTCGGGATACGCCCTTTGGTCTGCTGGTGCGTAAAGTGGCAAAGCTGGACCACGATGCTGCCATGCAGGCATTTTCAAAATTTATCAATGACGAATCGCTGAATGCAAAGCAGATCGCTTTCGTGCAGAAGGTCATCCATTACATCGAGCAGAACGGTTATGTGGAAAGCAAAGCGGTGTTGATGAAACCACCCTTTGACCAGCCCATTCTGTTTACCCGCCTGTTTGATGGCAAAACAGGCAGTGAACTGATGGATACGATCAATTCGGTGAAAGAGAATGCCACCCATGTGACCGCATAAAGTGGTAGAATGTGCTGATAAAAACGGTATAATGGACAAGGAGCGGATAGACGGTTTCCGCAGCGCCTTTGCGCCGGGAGAAACTTTATTCTGGCAGGTCCCTGCTGCGGCAAGGGAGAGAATGGCGTTTTACAGTGAGAACCTTCCCCGCCTTTCTTCTGAAAAAATCACGGCGGTATTTGCGGTATCCGACCACTATGCGCTGGAATTTATGCGATTTTTGCAGGGACAGGGCATCCGCCGCCTTGAAGCCCTGCGGGACGGCACCCCTGCGATGCCGGCATCGTTCTGCCGGTGGAGCTGGTGGAACGGGAAAGCACAAGGAGGCTGCCATGTCAGACTTTATGAGGACCCTTTGCAAAATCGCCATTCCGGTCTGCCTTCAAAAGGAAGCGGAACGCCCGCTCACCGTGGAGATTTGGACACGGTGGGCGGGCGTTTTATGTTTATTTTCCGAGTACAACGGAGAGCCTGATCTCCTTTTCCGTCTCGCTCAGGTCAAGAGCGCCGCCATCGGCGACGGTCACGCGCAGCTCATAGAGCGTACCGGCGGTAAGTTCCGTTACAGCCTTGCCGTCCTCGTCTGTGATCGACCACAGTGCAGGATCGACCTTTGCCAGCTTGCCGTCCACGCCATAGGCGTAGAGGGTCAGACCGGAGGTGCTGCCGGACAGGTTATTCATGCGGAAAGCTACCGTGGTGTTGGGATGTACGTTGCGGACGGTCACAGTGTTGCGCCAGCTTGCAACGGTGCCTTCGCCGCCGTCCTGCGCAAACTGTTCCTGCGAGAGGACATTTCTTGCTGCCTGATCAAGATCGACCTTGCGGTAGGGCATTTCGGGCAGATAAACGAAACGGTCCTGCAAACGAAGCAGTTCCAGATAGCCTGTCGGGCAGTAGAGCGCATTGCCGCTGTTGCCGGCATACATTCCAATGGCCATGTTGTTATAGCCGTACTTGTTGGAAACATCCATCGTGAAAACAGTCTCGCCAGTTTCAAAATCCAGAATGATGTACTGCCACATCCCGGTGGTCACATCCTGCACATAGCCGTAGATATAGCCCGTTGCGGTGGAAAGCTTCAGGATGGAGGTGTCGCTCAGGTCGTTCCGGCTCCAGATGCTCTTCATCTCGTAGCCGTTTGCGGTCTTTACGGTGTCCATGCGCTCGATGCCGGGGGCGATCATAACGTTGCCCTTCATGAGCCAGTTCTGGTCGTAAATATTGGCGTAGCTCTGGATGGAGGAGTCGTTGTTGGGGTCCGCCAGACCTGCATTGCCCGCGCCAAACCAGTTGCAGACGATGGTGCTGACGGTGCCATTGCCGTCGTCATAGACGATGGCAGAGTTCTCAACGGCTACCTGATAGCCCTCGGGCAGGTCATCCAGCACCGGGGCGCTTGCCACGACCTCGCCGGTCTTCATATCGAGCGCAAGAAGGTTTACGATATCCTGATTGTCGGTGAACAGCACAAGGTTCGGTGTCAGTGTGGGAGAGCAGCCGCCGCCCCACGCAAGACCGCCGCCGGTGGTCTTATCGCCTTCGCCGCTCACCTTTGCACCCGCGCTCTCATAGGGCGTGCACCATACAACGTCTACGCCTTCTTCTGCGCGCAGAAGATAGCAGTTCTGGTTGGTCAGGACCACCGCACCGTCCTTGGAGGCGGCGATGCCGTTTTCAGCGCCCTCGCCGGGGGTCAGTTCGTGGACAAAAACAGCCTTTGAAAGGTCTGTCTGCTCGCCGTTCAGGATCGCATCAATGGCCGAGCGGGCAATATAGCCGATGACGCCCTGCTGCTGGCGCTGCGGATAAATGCGGAAGCCGCCCGTTGCAAACCAGAGGTTTCCGTCATAATCAAAGACCACGGACAAAAGATTCTGCGTCAGCTCTTTTCCAAGCGCGGCTTCGGCGGCAGCCTTGATATCAATGTCCAGCACCTTCTCAAATTCGGGCAGCACATTGCCGTTTTCATCTGTTGCACGGAGCATCAGCACATGGTTGTTGCTCGTGGGGCAGACGATGCGGTTGGATTCGTCAAGGAAGGTATAGGAGCTCTGGATAACGTAACCGCCGCCGTCATGCTTCTTTGGCGAGAAATAGCCGAGCGTTTTTGTTTCTTCGGCGTTCAGGTCGCGGATGGCGATGCCGCCCAGCAGCGGCACAACGGCATGGCCGTAGCTGTCAAAATAGATAGCGGGAGAAGCATTTGCATTCGTTGTCTCATAGGAAACATTGATCTCGGGATAGATCGCAAGCGGCAGGATCTCATCCGTTGAATCTGTGTTGTAGCCGTCGTGATGAATGTTTGCATCGCTCTTAGCCATGTAGGGGTTTTCCTCCACCTGCTTGGGGTTCAAGGCCTTCACAGGCAGTGCCGCAGAGGTCGTCTCCGCAGCAGAGGGCTGCACCACGGCGGACGGTGCAGAGGGCTGAGAAGCGGCGACACTGTCTGCGGGCGTCTGCGTACCGCCGCAGGCGGCCATGGAAAGGCACAATGCTGCGGTCAGCGACAGGCTTAACGCAGAATGGACGATGTTTCTCTTTTTCATAAACCGTTCTCCTTGTTGTGTTCGTTGCGGTCAGACCAGTGCTGCTCCGCCTGATTTTTTTCCATCCAGCCAGATGCGGAATCCCTGCCGCAAGGCGGCTTCGGTCACCGGCTCCAGCAGAAAGTAGTCTGCACGCAGCCGGAAGGCATGGAGCGAAAAATCCAGATCGCTGCACCAGATAATGCGTGTCTGTGGACAAAGCGCGCGCAGATGCTCTACTGCATTCAATCCATCCACCCCCGGCAGGGCGATCACGGCATTTGTCAGCGGCTCGCAGCGCGCGGCTTCAAAAAAGCTTTCCTGATCGTGGTAACAGTCCATTTTCGGGAACAAGCAATGTTCGGCGCAGAACCGCGAGATCTGCTCTGCCAGAAAAGCTTCCTGCGCCCTGCTGCTTGTCAGCACGGCAATTCGGTACACAGCGTGCCTCCTTTCTCTTGCGCCGTCGTTGGCGTTCTCTGCTTTCAGTATACGGACAGGCATGGTCTTTTCAAGCCATTTAGCACGAAAGCCCCTTTTCCGTCACGAAATCCCATTTTCGGCTGCGACATAACCGGGCAACTGTGCTATAATCAGGATGAAAGAGTTTATAAAGGAGGTTGGAAGCTATAACAATAGCTTCTTGGTACAGCATGAGATTTGCGATCGTCGATGACCTTGGTACGGAGCGCACGCTGCTGAAGGAGCGCTTGGCACGGCAGCTGCGCCAGCGCGGTACAGAAGCAGAGCTTTTAGAATTTGACAGCGGGGAAGCCTTTCTGGCGGCAGAAGAAGCGCAGCGCTTTACCGCCGCATTTTTGGATATTTACATGGATGGTTTAAGCGGCATGGACGCGGCAAAGGAACTTCGGAAAACAGACGCAGACTGTCTTCTGGTTTTTACCACCACCTCGACAGACCATGCACTCGAGGGGTTTCAGGTACGGGCATTTCATTATTTGGTCAAGCCCTTTTCAGAGGCCGAGTTGTCCGGTCTGTTGGATGAAATGCTCGCAAAACTCCCCCGCCCGGAGCCGGTTTTGACGGTGAAGGTGGATGGCAGCGACATCCATTTGCGCTATCGTGATATCATATCCGCCGAGCATTTCGCCCACATCATCAATATCCGCACCACTGCCGGCAAAACGCTTGCCATGCGCCAGAGTTTCAAGGCGTTCACAGAGCCGCTCAAAAAGGACCCGCGCTTTTTTGTTTGTGGCCGCGGTACGATCATCAATATGGAGAATGCTGCCGATTTTCAGGCTGCCGCCTTCTGTATGACGGACGGCAGCCAGGTCTATGTCAGTCAGGAGCTTTTGAAAGCCGCCCGACAGGCGTTTATGGAATTTCTGCTGCAAAGGGGGCGTGTGGGTTGAAGGATGTTCTGCGCCCGATCCTGGAGCTTACCGTTGTGTTTCCCGGCCTGCTGCTCGCGTATTTTCCGGTGCGCTCCTATCTGAAGCAGTCTTCCGCAAAGCTTGCGGTATGGGATGTGCCGCTGCTGTTCGGGCTTTGCCTTGGCGGCGGGCTGTTTTGCTATCATTTCGGTCTCTCGACCGCGTTCCCCTTGTTGCTCATAACGATTGTGACAATTTTCCTGTATCTCAAAACGCTGCGGCTCTCTCTCTGGAAATCCGGAACCATCGCGCTTGCGGTCTGCGCGGTATTTGCGTGCCTGAACAGCCTGTCCCGGGCCGTCGGCACGGCAATCGTGATCCGGATGCAGCTGCCGCCGGACAAGCCGTGGTTCTGCTTTGGCGCCTGCATCTTTTATAATGCGGTCTGCTGGCTGATCACTGCCGCAGCCTATTATCCCGCCACCCACGCAGTACGCGCGATGGTGGAGGATGACAATTTTGCGCAGACGTGGTATGTGTTCTGGGTACTGCCGCTGGTGTTCATCCTGCTGAACCTTTTTATAACCCCGCGCTACCAGATAACGCTCCGGACAGGGCGGGTCTTGCAGGTCTACATCGTTATGAGCATCGCGCTTTTGTTTCTGATGTTCATGTTCAATGCGATCTTTCTGCTGATGGCAAACAGCCTTAACCGGAATGCGAGATTGCAGCAGGAAAACCAGTTTCTTTCCATGCAGCAGCAGCGCTATGAAAGCCTGAAAGCCGCCATTGAAGAAGCCCGGCAGGCGCGGCACGATATGCGCCACCAGCTGAATCAGATCTCCGCACTGGCCGAGGCAGGAGATCTGGATAACCTGAAGGCTTACCTTGCAAAAACGGTCTCCCGGATCCCGGATCTGGATATGAATTTCTGCGAAAACCGTGCAGCGGACAGTGTTGTCGGCTATTATTGTGCCCTTGCAAAGCGTGAGGGTGTTCCCTTTTGTGCCAAACTCGACTTACCACAGGTGCTTCCTGTGGACGAGATCGATCTGTGTCTGGTGCTGTCTAATCTTCTGGAAAACGCATTCGAAGCCAGCCTGCGCACCGCACCCGCCCGGCGCAAGATCGAGGTCACCGCGTATGTCCATGCCGAGCGGCTTCTTCTGGTCGAAGTGGAAAACGCATTTGACGGTGAAGTCAACGAAAAAAGCGGGCTCTTCCGCTCGTCCAAGCGAAAGGAAAACGGGATCGGCATCCAGTCTGTCCAGCATATTGCAGAAAAGACCGGCGGTGCAAGCACATTTACCCATCAGAATGGCGTTTTCTCTGCCAAGGTCATGCTTTGTGGAGAAAAGCAGCCGCCAGAGACCGCGGACAGCACCACGGAGTTGTACGGAAAGTGTGGAAAGTAATGCGGAAAGTGCGGAAACTTGCCATATAAAAAAGCAGAAACTTCTTTCCCCAAATGGCAACCTCCATGCTAAAAGTGGCAAGTGACATATACAAAATGCCATTATACAGAAATGCCCACTCCCCTGAGAACTCCTCAGACGAGTGGGCATTCTTCTTCCTATATATCAAATATACCTTTGTGGTCACTCAAATCGCCACCAAGTCATGGATCAAAAATCATCATTTTTCATTTGTCCCAGAGTAAGTGCACGGTTTCTGCACTGTTTTTGCACACCGGCGGGAAAGCCGTGTTTTTCCTTGCATTGTCTGCATTCTGTGCATCGTGGCGGAACTTGTCGGGGCGAGGCCCCTCCATCTTGCTGGCGCAAGACCGTTCTGTTACTTAAAAGCCCCACTGGGGCTTTCATTGCTGCACTGCGCTCGCAAACGCGAATTTTCCATACTTTTTCAGGCGAACAGCAGGCGGGTGAACTCACGCCGCGGGTCGGGGTTCATCTGCTGGACAACCTTCAGCATCCCTTCCGGGGTGATCTGGATGCTGTCCGGCAGATTTTCTTTTACCGGCACAAGAAAAAGCTGTCTTGAGCATATGTGGGTCGCTGATATGGAGTTTGCCGTTGCTCCTGAGATCGTGGATAGCAGCCCTCCGAAATCACCGTTTTCTCTGCACAGAAAACAGGATCATGCTTCTGATTGAAATATTACTTGATTTGAAACCGAATGTTAATTTCTGCGAGAAAATGAGCCGTGTATTTCAAACAAAAACCGCCTACATCACAAACGATGCAGGCGGTTTTCTCGGGGGAGTAAAACGGAAATCAAAAAGTGTTAGTGACAATGTCCGGTACAACCACCCTTGTCCTCGTGACAGGAGTGTGAGCCGCAGCTATGACCATCTTCATGGTCATGATGGTCGCAGTGGGCATTTGGATCAAAAACAAGATTTCCTGCAAGGTAATCCGCAACAACGCTGTCAGCTGCGCCGGAAATGCCGCCAAACAGCTGAATCCCGGCCTGTGCAAGAGCGTTCTGCGCACCGGCACCAATACCGCCGCAGAGAACGACATTTACACCGTTCTGAACAAGGAAGCCCACTAATGCACCATGGCCCTGCCCATTGGTAGAAACGACCTCGCCGGTCGGAAGCTGACCGTTTTCGATGTTATAGACCTTGAACTGTGCAGAGTGTCCGAAGTGCTGGAACACCTGACCGTTTTCGTAAGGAATTGCGATTTTCATAACTGAATCTCCTTTTTGCTTTTTAGCGTTTATCAGAATAGTTGCAAATTTGGATGGCCGCACCATGCTCCATCCGATGAAAGCCGTGCTTTTCATAGAACGGGACATTCTTTTCGTCCTCTGGCATTCCCTCAATATTATAGGTAGTTCTTATATTTTTCTTTGATACGTTCCAGCATCTCTACGGCAATGCCCTGCCCCTGATAATCAGGATGTACCAGCACATAGTGAATTGTTTTGTTACTTGGTGGTGAACGGAACGGCAGCGATATGCGGCGGTGCCGCTCATCATTTCTGCTCCCGGACGGCTATTTTTTCCGCTGCCGCTGAATGCGGCGGGCGGCGTCCCGCCCGGCTGCGATCCCGCTGCCGAAGGCCCAGTGCAGATTGAAGCCGCCGCAGCTGCCGGCGCAGTCCAGCGTTTCGCCCACAAAATACAGGCCCGGGCAGCCCTGAAACTGAAAATGCGCATCCACTTCCCGCAGTGAGAGCCCGCCGCCGGTCACCTGCGCCTGCTTCCAGCCGCAGGGGGTCAGGCCCTCAAAGCGCCAGTGCTTGGCGGTGTGGGCAAGGGGCTGCATCTGCTTGACCGAGCGGTTGTTGGGCATATTGGCAGCTTCCCAGAGGGCGTAGCCCAGCTTGACGTTCAACAGCCCTGTCCAGAACCCGGCAAGGGTGTCGGATGCGGTTTGGATAGCGTGCCGGGCAAGCAGACGGGTCAGGTCTATCTCGCTCAGCTCCGGGAACAGGTCAAGTTCCACGACAGGGTCTCTCAGCCTGCGCCCGGGGGCAAGCAGGCCGGACAGCTGCATGATGCAGATGCCGGAAAGCCCGTAGTCGGTAAACTGCACTTCGCCCATCTCTTCAGCCAATACCCGGTCGCCGTCCAGCAGGCGGGCGGCGGCCTTAGCGCGGATGCCTGCAAGGCTCTTGTTCGGCTTTGCGCATTGCAGGGCGGTCAGGCAGGGGTAAAGGGGGCGCAGCTGCCCGCCGCAGTCGGCGGCAAAGCGGGTGCCGAAGCCGTCCGTGCCGAACTGCGGCCCGGCGGCACCGCCCATGGCGCAGATAACGGCATCCGCGCGCAGGGTCTCGGTGCTGCCCTCTGTCGTCTCGAACTGCACGGCGTAGCCGCTGCGGCTCTGACTCAGGGTGCGTACGGTGCAGCCGGTGCGCAGCTGCACATGGTACTGCGCAAGGTGGTGCTCCAGCAGGGCCAGCACGTCCGCTGCCTGATTGGAATAGGGATAGATGCGTCCCGCTTCGTCGGTGTTGTCCAGATTGCAGCGGCCGTTGCCGGTGGCCAGCAGCTTTTTGCCCGGCCTTGGGCTGCGTTCCAGCACGACCACCTGCGCGCGGGGTGCACTTTGTGCGGCGGCCAGCCCGGCGGCCAGCCCGGCGGCACCGCCGCCAAGAATGAGGATGTTCGGCATCCTGACACCTGCCTTTCTCAGCAGAATTTCAGAAGCTGTCCTCATAAGCAGGGTGCTGTGCTTATGAAAACGGCTTTTTGTATCATTGTAGCAGAACCCTGCCGGAAACGCAACGAAGGGGCAGCTTTCCGTAGGTATAAATTGCCCGGGCTGACAGATACTAGAGGTGCAGGCATTTTCAAGGAAACGGAGGAGCCAACAATGAAAGCAACAGGTATCGTGCGCCGCATCGACGAGCTGGGACGGGTGGTGATCCCCAAAGAGATCCGCCGCACCCAGCGCATCCGCCGCGGCGACCCGCTGGAGATCTTCACGACAGGCGACGGCGAGGTGATCTTTAAAAAGTATTCCCCCATTGGCGAAATGAACGCAGTGGCAGCCCAGTACACCGAGGTGCTGAGCAAAAGCTTTGCGCTTACCACCTTTGTGGCAGACCGGGACCGCATCCTCACGGTGAGCGGGAGCGGCCGGCGGGAGCTGGCCGACCGCAGCATCAGCCAGCCGCTGGAAAAGCTGATGGATGGCCGCAGGCTGTACCAGTGCGAGGGCATTGCGGAAAAATGCATCCTGCCCTGCGAGGGCTCGCCCCGGGTGGTGCTGTGCGCCGCACCCATCATTGCGTCGGGCGATGTGATCGGCGTGGTGGGTCTGCTGACCGAAGATCGCACCGCTGTGCCGGATGCCGCCCAGCTCAAGGCGGTGAATGTGGCGGCAGCGTTTCTGGCCAGACAGATGGAGGAGTAAGGCGGGACGATTTTGAATGCGCGCCGCGCTGCTTTGCGCATATTCAGCGGAAAAATTATTTATAATAGAGTAATGCCGGGCGGTCTGCAGACCGCTCGGCATTGCGTTTTCACGGGTGGGGTCGTGGAGGAAAACAGCATCTGCCGCGCTGGTTTCCTGCGGAAACAGCCGCGCGGCGGGGGAAGCCTTCATGCGGAAAATTGATTTCCATGGCAGTCTGGCGGGCGGGGGACACATGCCGCCTGCAATAAAAGCATAGCACAGGCAGGGCGGCTTCGCAACGAAAGGCAGAATTTACATCTGGAAACGGTATGATGTGCAAGGCTTTGTTGTCAATATTGGAAATTAAATGTTGCAAAACTCTTGCATTGACACGGGTCTTATTGTATACTGGGCACAGTTGGAAATGTCTGGAAGGATCTGTGTGGGCTTACACCGGTGCACCGGATCGGATGATAAAAATGGAGGAAAAAAATGATTACATCGCTGTATCAGTCCCTTTGCAATATGGAAACCAACATTGCAGACCGTGTGGCTCTGCGCTGGTATGATGAAGAAAAGCAGGGCGTTGCCGAGGTGCACTACGCACAGTATGCCCAGGATCTGCGCCGGTTCGTGGCGTTCCTGCGTGCAGAGTATGGCGACGTGCGCGGCAAGCGTGTGGCGATCCTGGCCCGCAACAGCTACCAGTATGTCATCTGCATGTACGGCACCGTGATCGCAGGCGGCGTGGCTGTGCCGCTGAACCTTGGCAAGGACTGGGATGCCATCTCCTATGAGCTGGGCCTCACCGAGCCGGTGTGCATCCTGCAGGATGGCGAGTTCGCGGAGCGGGAGCCTGCCCTCACCGAGACCTACGGCAGCATCCTGAAGCCCATGGACGCTTTTTCTGCCTATGAGCCTGCCGAGGACGTGACCGAGGTGGAGGACCTTTCGGCTCTGGCCTTTATCATGTTCACCTCCGGCACCACCGGCCGCAGCAAGGGCGTTATGCTGAGCCAGAAGAACCTGTTCAGCGCCATGCCGGCTTTCCTGAACCCCTTTGATGATGTGAAGAAGTACACGGGCTGGAACACCGACGAGTTCTCGTCCCTGTCCGCCCTGCCCATGTTCCACATCTCTGCCATGACCAGCCTTGTTTCGTGGAGCATCACCGGCCACTCCATCAACCTGTGCAACAACCTGAAGTATTTCTACCGTGATCTGGGTGCCATGCACAGCGAGGTGATGGCGGTGGTGCCGGTGCTGCTGAAGAGCATCTACAGCGATGTGATGAGGGGCCGCCGCGACCGCCTGAACGGCCTGTGCATGCTGACCTGCGGTGCTGCCATGTTCGACCCCAAGATGCTGAGTGATATGATGGAGAAGGGCTTCTTTGTGGCCCAGATGTACGGCCTGACCGAGACCTGCGGCGACGGTGCATGGAACTCCTCGCAGGAGGCAAAGTACCTGACCAGCGTGGGCCATGTGGACCTCAGCTGTGAATACAAGCTGGACGACGGCGAGCTGTGCATGCGGGGCGACCCCATCATGCTGGGCTACTACAAGGACCCGGAAGGCACTGCAGAAGTCATCGATGCCGACGGCTGGTTCCACACCGGCGACATTGCCCGGGTGGAAGAGGACGGCTACATGTACCTGACCGGCCGCAAGAAGAACGTGATCATTCTGGACAGCGGCGAGAACGTGAGCCCCGAGGAGCTGGAAAAGCTGCTGGTGCCCTGTGCGGACATTCGGGAGTGCATCGTGAAGGAAAAGGACAAGAAGATCTGTGCCCTCATCTACTGTGACCCTGCAAAGCAGGACGCCGTAAAGGAGTTCGTCACCGGGGTCAACCGCGGCCTGCCGCTGTACAAGCGCATGGTGCCGGAGCTCAGCGCACAGCCGCTGCCCCGCAACGCCATGGGAAAACTGCTGCGCCAGTGATACGGATGCGGTAGAATGCCCGGATGCATAAATGGGCCGGCAGACCGGAAGACTGATGACAGGAGTTCCGACAAAAAACAAGGCTTTGTTGCCGGAACCCTTGCGCACAGGAGAGAATCAGGGTATTATTATGGAAAGGCACAGGAGATTGTGCCTATTATCCGTCACGGAAAGGAAGAAAATTTCTATGGAACGAGCAGAGATCATTTCCCAGATCCTGGCCATCCTGGAGGATGTGGCAGAGATCGCGCCGGAAGATGTCAACGAGAACAGCGTCCTGATGGACGATCTGGATCTGTCCTCTATGGAGATCCTG
>OHBD01001258.1_pt1 | contig 11424 bp, 8 predicted proteins | sample 1577291 | NCBI WGS metagenome assembly OHBD01 (sample SAMEA3879572, study PRJEB24766) | human gut metagenome | biome: human-associated habitat; feature: feces | place: USA | collected 1985/1987
CTTCCCGAACATATCCGTAGTCAGTTTTTTCCTTTCTTGGCAGGTCTGAAGTCGCGATTTGCTTCATTTCATCCGTCGCTGTCAGCTTGGGAAGTGCCATCAGGGCTCTTTTTTTCATCTCAATTCACCATCCTCTTTGTCAAATCTACGCTATACCACACATCAGGCAGTAATGTAACGCCGTCAATCCGGCCCACTGCAACCTGTACGATACTTTCCGAATCCGGTGCTTCCTTCGCAAAAGCAAGGATGTCTCCCAGTCTGCCGGTGGCAACGGGGTCTTTCCCCCGTACCACCGCATAACCGCAGTTCGCCATTGCCCGGTTGGCTGCCACATGGGAACTCCACACCCTGCGCGGGTGATCTACCATGTAGGCCAAACCATGTAAAAACAGCTCCTCTTTGGTGAGCCGCTTAATCACAGTCAGCTCCGTACAGGCGATTTTGGAGTCATGCTCATCTTCATCGATGTCGCCGCCGGCGTTGACAATATAATATTCCGAATGCTCCAGGCTGGAATAATAGCTAAGGCAGTCGAGCGGATTTTCCGCGCAGTGAAATCCATTTTCCCTGCAATTTGCTTTTTCAGTCGTATTGAGCCCCATCACAAACTGATAGCCACGGCATATCAGCCCGGGGCGAAAACCCTTATAAGCAATCATTCTGCATTTTTCCTCCTTTGCCGGCTCAGCCTGCCTTTGCCATCCCAAAATCCAGCAGCGACATCTGCCCATCCTGAGAAGGCTTTTTTTCCTCCTGCTTGGGTGCCGCCTTGGGTTCCGTCTTTTTCTTCTCTGCCACCTTCTTGGGTTTGCTCTTTGCAGAGGACTTCCCAGCATACGGCTTGGGAACAAACTTCTCCTCATCCTCATGGTCTTCCTTGGCATCAGGGTCACGGAAATAATCTTCCGCCCACTGATAGCACATATCATCCGGCACATCGTAGCCATATGTCTGCTGTCCGGGACCAGGGCGGGTTCCGCTTGCTTTTAGTTCATCCTGCACATAATCCCATGCCTTTCGGTTGATGTACTGGAAACAGCGGATCATGTTCTTTTTCGGATGCATCGTCAGACGGGCAAACGCCGTATCTTCCATACAGAGCATCTGGATATGCTCGGACACACATTCCTTCATATTTCGCCGTGTCAGTTTTTCCACATCGGTACTCACCCTCTGGGTAGAGGCCGCGATTACTTCTTCATCACTCATCGCTTCCAGACGGGCGATTTGCTCCTGCTCCGCGGCTTTCTTCGCCTGCTGTTTGGCGTCAAATTCCGCTTTGCGCTGGGCTTCAGCCGCCTCATGCTCCGCACGCTTTTTTTCTTCATCTTCTGCGGCGGGCGGTTGTGCCGAATTCCCCTCCTCAGCAGACTTCTCTTCCCCATCAGACGCTACTTCATCCACAGGTTCTTCCTCTGCATCAGCCGAAGCAGTCTCACCGGCAGGAACCGAAGCAGCCGATACCGTGACAGCGTCTGTACCTACAGGCGGCACAGGCAAAGATTCCATCTCCTCCAGCTCAAAGGCTTCATCATCCTCAAAGGCTGCAGACGAATCGAACATACTGTTTTGCTGCTCCATTGCTATTTCTGAAAAAACACCCATTGTAAAATCTCCTTTCGCAAAAAATGGCATGGAGTAGGCCGTTATGACCCTTTCCATGCCATTGTGTGTTGCTCACAGCACATATAAAAGTGTGCTGAAGCTGTCAAAACAGTAGCAGACCACGCCAGTATACTGCCTTGACCATTCCTTGATTTTGTCCTGCACCTCCTGCGCAGTCTTTTGATTGCTCATGTTCCAGGGTGGAGGTACCGTTACGGTAAAGTAGCCATTCTCCAGACAACTTCTGACATCTGCCGGAAGATTGGAGCACTGCTCATACAGTGCTGTAATCTGGCTTTTCTTCTTTTCTGCAATACGCATCTGACCCCTATCCCTTCATTCCTGTTTTTGAGCAGGCTCCGGAAGTCTTTTACACAAGAATGGGGAGAAGCGTACCGGCGCAAAATCCCGGCAGTCATTCACATAGAAGTATGTGCGTTTGCCTTGGCAGTCCAGTTCCACCACATCAGATGGAGCCAACGGACGACCTCTGTAATCTTCCGGCAAATGCTCATTAAAGTCCAGGAACAGGCGCCCCAGCACTTCCATGTCATTCTGCCCCTTTGGGCAACAGACCTCTGCGCTCCATACCGTCTGATAGGCGGCGGCAGGCGGCTGTTCATATCCAGCTTTACGCAGTGCATCCAGTTGCTTGAACGCGAAAGGTACCGTCTGTGTCTCACCCAGGCAAAGCTGGTAAATGCAAAACCTCCGGAAAACTCTCTGGCTGTCCAGAATATCCTTCAGCGCCCGATTGCCCTGAGCAAGAAATATCTGATACTCTTCCTTTGTCAGCCCCAGATACTCTGTCAGATCCAAATCTTTCTCCGCTCTGGTGTGCCAAAGCTCGACGCAGCCATCTATATAGGTAAAATCACACTTACCGCACAGATATTGCTGCTTAAAATTCATTCTCTGCACCTCCTTTTCCTTCTGTTCTTTCTCCCGAAGGGCAAGCTGCCAATCATCAAACCCTTTATAATTCGGATTCCAGGTCAGCCGACGACATGCCATTCCATTTTTCCGGGCCATCAGATAGATCTTAGATGCCCCGTTGGAGGTCATTTGGTTACTGTACTTATCCATATCATGAGCCTCAATGATCTCCTCAGTGCCATTCTGTGCCAACAGTGCAAACAGCGTATCCAACTGGCTTGTGTTGTTTGCGCCGGCAATCGCCGCAAAAGTCCGGTTTGTCAGGCAGTGCGAGATGTCTGCTTTCAGCAGTCCCTCAATGACATAGACCACCCGAGCAGATGGATTGCCGATAAAATGTACCGGGCTCCCGGATGTGACGCCCATATTTTTGGACGAGGACGAAAACCAGATGTATTTGGCTCCTGACTTATCCGGTGGATCATCTTTTTGCTTGAGCGGACTATCCAAAAGTATCTGCAGGCCATGTATCATACCGTCGTATCCCACAGCCGGAATCAAAATCCCTGCGTTTTTTCGGTAGAAGTTCATGGTCCAGCGCCCGCTGTCATCCAGATAAAAGCCGGGCACCCCCTCCACCTTGCATCCCTGTTTCATCAGCCGCTCGGTAATGGAGCGGCAAAGGAATGGGGGTGGAGTGCTCTTGAACCCAATCCGGTCGATCTGTTCATCCGACAGTCCCCGTTTTGGGGAGTGCAGATGGTTGCGGTGGGCAGGCTGAAGAGGCAGCATAGCGAGCAGCAGCGAAAGCGTTTGATGAATTTCCTGTCCGCTGGCCCGTTCTGCTTGCTGCACTGTTTTTAGTTCGCCCCTCCTCTCATATCCCGCAAGGTCGGTCTGAGTCCCCGAAACCGGGGACCCAGTGCCAGCCTGCTGGTTTCCTGCCATCTCATATCCAGAGTTCGGCCGTTCCCTGTGAAAATCGTTGCACAGGGCTTCTCCTATCTCCCAATACGCATCGGATGTAGTCGTATTGTTTAGCCGCGCATAAAGCGCAAGCATACCGCCATGCTCATCACAATAATTGCACCGCCAGACATTTTTGACGAAATTCACATTCATCTTGCCGCGGCGGTCACCACAAAACGGGCAATCCACATATACACTGTTTGCCTGTCGGCGTCTGATTCGTAGATGTAGAAGTTCCACTACATCCATAATACCGAACGGAAAATCTCCTGGATATGAGTCCATCTGTTCTCCCTCCCTTCTTGGCCCCATAGATGGGGCTGCTTATCATCCGGCTTTCTGTGCGGCCATACCATCGAGCATGATCTGCGCCGCAGCACGAACGATATTGTTGGTGCTCTTGTTGCCTGGGGTGAGGTAGAATTTCAGACTCACCGGACGCTCCTTGGCAACTGTTGCCATGGTCTTTCCTTTGCTCAGACCACTATCCACCACCACATTCTGCGCTTCTTCAAAGGTCATTACCTTCAAGATGTCTTCTACCGGAGTGCTCTCCGTATAAGAAGGCGCCATAGGCTGATCGGGTGCTTCCTGTTGGACAACAGGCGCCACAGGCAGTTCTTCCGGTTCATCCGATTGGAATACGGAGGCGGTCGGCTGCTCAGACACATCATCCTGTTTTGGACTGCTATCCAATGTAACCTCGCGGCTCGGTACCGGCAGCTCCATATTGGGAGCATTCTCCTCTACCTTGCCGGCAGGCAGTGTATCCATATTCTCCTTCTCTTCTGCAACCATCTGTTGGACAACTGGCTGTACCGGAGAAACCGGGGGCTGTTCATTCTGAACCGGCTTTGCCGCAGGTTTCTGAATAGGCGCCGGACGAGCAGGCGTATTACGGCCCTCTACGGCGTTCTGAGGCGCTCTTTCCGGCCGGGCATGAACTTCCCCACCAGATTGCCGCAGCGCCGCTCCAGGGGCTTCTACGGGCCTCTGCGCCGCATTTGGCATCGGTTGCCGGATAGGAGCCGTCCCGGAAAGCGGAATACTGCTTCCAAACACCTTGCCCGTACTGTCAACAGCAACATCGGCAAACTGCAGACCGAAACCGGCATCCGACAGCGCAGCACTCAATGCCTCATCCTGGGCAGCCTGTACATAGTCGGTACCTTCTTCTGCACTGTGTTGCGAGATGTAACTACTGATAGGCTCTGCATCACTGCGGTCCAGATAAACTCTGGCCTCCATAATCGCAAGCTGTTCCGTGATCCGCAGAGTAGTCAGTTTCATGCGGCCCTGGGGGTGACGCAGGCGAAACCACAGCTTCTGATAGGGCAATTCCAACTGCAGCATTTCCTCATTGGTCTTTCTGGATACCTTATGGCGCAGAAATTTGAGCGGGTCAAAGCCCTGCACCTTGTTCAGTTCTGCCACTGCCGGAATTGTTTTGTACATCATAGGCATCGGATTACTTTTTTCGTTCATGTTGGAAACTCCTTTCTGACATAAAAATAGGAGACGCCAAGTGCTATTTCTGCATCTGACCTCTCTTTTTTAACTTGCGTTCTTTAATTGTTCTTCCAACGCAGCCGGAATGGGGATACCGGCTTTCTTTGCGTAGGCTTTGAAATACATCTGAATACGCATACCTAGCAGCGTATTCCGCTTGCCGATCTCATTACGATGGATTGCCATAAACAATACCTGTTTCTGCCCAATCAGAACCACCCGCTTTTTGGCACGCGTGATTCCGGTGTAGAGCAGATTACGGTACATCATGATGGTGTGCGCTTTGAGCAGCGGCATAATAACGGTCTCATACTCAGAGCCCATAGCCTTGTGGATCGTAGTAGCATAAGCCAGATCCACATTGCTCAAATCATCTACGCCGTATTCCAGTGTTCTGCCAGCGCCAAAATCCATGCCGATTTTTTTACCCTGGTCAGTGTCTTTAATATACCGGATGAAGCCCAGATCTCCATTAGAGACCTTTTCTGTGTTCTTGGTCTGCATGATGCGGTCATTGACCCGGAATATCCTGGGGCCAAACTTGATTTCTTCCTCCGCAGAGCGGAATGGGTTGACCAATTCACGAATGGTTTCATTCAGCTGTTCCGACGATGCGGCGCCTTCTGAACGGAAAGGTGAAAGAATCTGCACATTCTCAATGCCACTCTCCTGTATCTCCAAACAATACCGTTCTGTAATCTTTTCAGCGGTGTCTTCCTGACTATCACCAGACACGAAAACAAAGTCCGGTCCATAAAACAGTTTGGTATTGCCCTCGTTGATAAATTTGGCATTATAGGCAATCAGACTATCCTTCGACTGACGGAAAATCTGATCCAGCACCGTTACCGGGACGATTTGGGTCTCGATGATCTCACGAAACACATTTCCGGCTCCTACGCTCGGAAGCTGATCTGGGTCGCCTACCAGTACGATTCTGGCATTTGCCTTCATGCGCTCAAAGAATTTCTCGGCAAGCCACATATCCACCATGGAAAACTCATCCACAATGATTAAATCGGCCGACAGTGGCTCTGACTTTCTGTTCCGGCTACCCTCATCCTCTTCACTGGTCAGTCCCAGACCACTGTGTAATGTTCGGGCATCCTCAAAGCCGGTACTCTCCGACATCCTGCGGCTTGCCCGACCGGTAGGCGCCATAAGAGCAATTTTGCCATCAGGGTGCAGCCGCCGGTAAACCTCAAGTATCGTCCGCAGCACTGTTGTTTTACCAGTACCAGGAGAACCCGTAATCACTGACAAGCCATGCCTAAATGCAGCATAGACCGCAGCCTCCTGCTGTGCAGACAGGCGCAGTCCCATTTCAACCTTGACCTGTTCCAGCACCGGCGCAATATGCTCTACTGGCATCTGGGTGACCAGACGCTGGGCGATCCGGCGCGCCGTTTCATCCTCTTGGGCAAACACTCTGGGAAGATAGATATTATCCTTCACGGAAACGATTGCTCCATTCAGGATCATTTCCTGCATCATATCCCTGACTTCCTGCTGATGCAGGCGAAGCTCCGGTACAGGTATCTTCTCATTGAGCAGTTTCAGCGCTGATTTCTCCAGTTCTTCAGAACTGATGTACAGATGGCCTCGTTTACTCTTGCCCTCATCCAGCGCACAAAAGACAGCCCCTTTGATACGCATGGGGTCATGGAGATCGCCCCCGCTCTTTTGTACGATTGCATCTACCCGCCGAAATCCAAAGCCGGAGATCTGGCAAAGCTCAAATGGGCTCTTTTCCAAAATCTCTACGCTGGTCGGGCCGAAATATTGATATATTTTCAATGCCGTCTTGGGAGTAATCTTAAACGGTGCCAGCAAGGTCATAATTCCTTGGAGCATACGGTTTTCTGCATAAGAAGCTTTGATGTCCTCCAATTTATTTTCCGTAATGCCCCGGATCTCCAACAGCCGCTCCGGCTGGTGTTCCAGAATATCCAATGTGTCCACACCGAACCGCTCCACAATGTCTGCGGCAGTTTTGGGACCAATCCCTTTGATAAGCCCGGAGGCAAGGTAGCCCTCTACGCCGTTTTTTGTTCTGGGCACAATTTCACGCCACTGCTCCACCTGGAGCTGGACACCATACTTGCCTTTTGCCCATTCACCATCCAGTTCCAACTCTACCGCATCTGTCCGTGGAATCTCATACCCCACAGCTGTAAAGCGGATCAAATGGTCTTTGTACCGCCTGTTTGACCTGGCCTCAGCTGGCACACTCTGGTCTGCGGTTTTTACACTGATGATACAAAACTTATTGGCAGGATTATAAAAAATCGTCCCGTCGTAGGTACCAATACAATTCATCCTTTTTCACCTCACTAAGCGGCCTCCATAATCGAGGCTCTAACACTGAACCGTCTGGATTCGGATACTGTAACAAACTGCTCGTAAATATCCGGATGCTCCAGTTTCAACCGAAGCAGGTTATCCTTGTCGATGACGGACTTGCGAACAGGGGTATAGGTAACCGTATAGTTCACTCCCTCCTGCTCACAGACTGCAGTGCAGCTGGTACCCATTTCCGCAATCAACAGCGCCTTCAGACGCTGAATATCCTTGTCGATTTCTTTGGAGTACACCTCTGCATTTTTCTTTTCATCCAGAAGCCGCAAATACTGCATAAGTTTTGCAGTCATATCCAGGTCAAGTGCAACGGCCGGGGCATTTTTATCTGCCGGGCCAAAGTGTTTGCGTGCGCTCTCAATAATCAAGGCCCCACTTTCTGTATAGGGCGGCGGCACATGGCGCTGCACATGGTTTTCCCAGAAATACTGCTCCAAAAAGACCATCTCAGCCTCATACTCGAAATCACGCTTGACCTCCCGGATAATAACTTCCTCCTCGTTGTTACCATACAGGCAGCAAAAGAAACATCGGTCAAGATCCGTTACTGCCATATAATGACGCCCCTGAGATTCATAGTAGACTGGAACAGTCTCCTTCCCATTCATCCACCAGTTATCTCTGGCATTATAGTTTGTGGTCTTGATCTCAAGGATCGCTGTGGTGCCATCCGGCAGTTCCACAAAGTAGTCCACATCAGCCAGCATCCAAGGATACTGTGGGTGCTGGAACATCTTTTTGATTTGGTAGACCCGATATCCGGTTTTCCGCTCGAATATCTTTGCTACCAGAGGCTCCAGCAAATGCCCCATTTCCATGGCAACCCAGTTGCCCTCATCATCTTCCACTGACGCTATGTTCAGTTTGTCGTAGTACAGATCCCTGGCTGTCCGGAATGGAGAAGTGCCAAAGATTGCTGATACATCGCTGCCGCCGATTCCACGGCGCCGGTAATCCAGCCAGTCTTCTTCTGAAAGATCTGCCGTTTCTACCAGCACCAGCGGTTCATGCCGCTTTCGTTCAGCACTATTGCTGCCAGACATATCAAATCCCCCTTCGTGATCTTCGGGGCAAAATAACTGCCCTCGCCATTGGTGCAACATTTTGGGGCCGGAGCGAAGATACTGCCTGTCTCTTCATCTTCCAGTCCATGGAGTGTGCCGGCTTGACCCGCCGACCATTCTGCTTTCTTTTCTGCTTCACATTCATGTACATGACCTGCCTTTCTCAGTTTTGATTTATCCTTAAAGCCCTTTCAGGCTTACAGGCAATAAAAAAGCGAGAATGACAGACGGCATAAAGCCTGGCGTCCATAGTTGCCTATGAACCGATGTCATTCTCGCAATGGTGGGTAAATCCCGTAAAATAAAAAAGCCAGCAATATACCGGCCTGAAAAGGCGCAGTGATACTACTGACACAAGTACAAAATTAACAGCGTGTGCAATGCAGTCATTACTCCGCAACACAAGCCCTAAAGCCTGTGTACCCTGACGGGCAACGCACAAAAATCAATTACATTGCAATTCTAACACAATATATAGTGCTTGTCAATTCAAACATTCTATATATTGATTTTTGGATTTTCTTTAAATTTTCTTTCCTCTTTGCAGAAGTTCTTTCTTCCCCGCCTATTTATAGGATGTATCGGATCATTTGGTAATACCGGATGATCCCTACGCTCTTTTAGTACCTTGACAAGTTCATAACCTCTATGGGGAGTTATACAGGAATTCTGGACAGTGTGCGATGACCACAGAAGCGCGCCCATAATCGAAGTGTTGCACAGCAGCAGCCTGAAATACACGGCAGAACCGTTCTGGCGTAGGAAATGGCCCCATTAGAGTTCTTTTGTTATTTCAATACCTCCTGACCTCAAGACCGTTTTCATTGTTTTTGTTGAAAACCTTCTTCTACAAATCGTAAGGGATCATTGTAATCGAAAAAAGGAGGACGATTATGGAGAAAAGAAAACCGAATGACCTACCGCCGGAGCAGTGCTTGGCTGTTGATACCGATACCCTTTGCAAACTGTTGTGCTGTGGAAGGCACACTGCAGTACAGATTGGGGATCTTGCCAATGCACGCATTACCATGAACACCCGTGTCCTATGGAGTGTCCAGCGTATCAAAGAATATCTTTATGATATTTCCGGCTAAATAACCATGCCTGTAAGGCGCACTACACTTTTATAATCAGGAGGTACCAGTAATGGCAAAAGTGAGAAAAGACAACAAAGGACGAAATCTTCGGCCCGGAGAAACACAACGGGCAGATGGCAGCTATATGTATGTCTACAAATTAGGCACTAAAAAGAAATATCTCTACGACTCCGATCTCGCAAGTCTTCGTGTCAAAGAAAAGCAGATCAACAAAGATAAGGATGATGGCATCCGTACTCAGGAAGCCATGAAGCTTACCCTGAATGATATGTTCAAGGTCTACATGAATAACAACATCAAACTGAAGCCCTCTACCAGAGCAAATTATCTTTACCTGTGGGACTTCTATGTGAAAGAAGAGCCTTTCGCTAACATGCCTCTTCCACAAATCCACAGAAGTGATATTCTCGCGTTTTATACCAAACTGCTGAAACACGGCTTTGCTATCAACTCACTGGAGAGCATCAACACCATTGTTCACCCTACGCTTGAAATGGCCGTGGACGACGATTACATCCGCAAAAATCCCAGCAAGGGCATTTACCGCAAGCTCAAAACGGATGGCAGCGCTCCAAAGCCTAAACGGCGGATCGCACTCACTAAAACGCAACAGCAGAATTTCCTGCGTTTTATTGCCAAGTCCCCTACATACAGCCATTGGCTCCCCATCATGACTGTGCTCCTTGGAACAGGAATGCGTGTAGCAGAATGTACCGGCATTACCAAAAGCGATATTAACTTGAGCGAAAACACAATCTCGGTCAACCACAACTTAATCTACCGGGTCATTGACGGAAAAGCCGGATTTCACATTACCACTCCCAAAACTGAGAGCGGTACACGAATTATCCCTATCCTCTATCCAGAGGTGGCCGAGCAGCTTCGCCTCCAGATTGAAACCATCGACGCATTGTATCCAGACGATCAACTGGTGTTAGGAGGAGTTCACGGTTTTGTTTTCCGCAACAGAACCGGCTCATTCATGAGCGCCCACAATATCAATCGGGCGATTGAGAGAATCAGCGTAACTTACAACATGGAGGAAATGGATCAGGCTGAACTGGAAGACCGTGAACCGGATCTGCTCCCTCATTTTAGTGTTCACAACTTGCGCCACACCTTCTGTACCCGGCTCTGCGAAAGCACCAACGATGTTAAATTCATTCAGCAAGTCATGGGGCATGCCGATTTCTCTACTACAATGGACATCTACACCCATATCACACAAGAGAATATGCAGGAGAAGGCAAAAAACATTAGTGTGAACATGAAGCTGATGTAAAAAGAAAGGCGAATCTGCATTTTATAAGCAGATCCGCCTTTCATATTGCTTCATCCGGTTTCGTAGGGTCTCGCGCAAAAGTTGTAGAAAAGTTGTAGTAACGCGATTTTTTGTAGTAAATGACCTCTTTAGTACAGCTTTGCTCCTGCCGGAATACTGTCATCCAGCATCAAAAGATTTAAGCCTTCCCGTCCGTCATACTCGTACACTGCGGAAATCAGCATACCCTCGGAATCAATACCCATCATCTTTCTCGGCGGCAGGTTTGTGATTGCCACACAGGTCTTCCCAACCAGCTCTTCCGGCTCGTAATACTCGTGAATACCGCTTAAAATGGTGCGTTTCCGGTCTGTTCCGTCATTCAGTGTGAATTTCAGGAGCTTCTTGGACTTCGGCACTGCCTCACAGGCTTCGATCTTAACCACTCTGAAATCAGACTTGCTGAATGTTTCAAAGTCTACATCATCTGCAAACAAAGGCTCGATTTTCACCTTGGAAAGATCAATCTGTACGCTTGGCGCGGACACGGTTGCATCCTCTGCAGAACCATTTACCGCTGCTTTTTCGGCTTTGTTTTCAGCCCGCTTTGGTTCCAGGGTCTTCATTGTCGGGATTAACATACCGTCTAAAACACACTTAGTTTTAGCACAAGATATTGTGT
>OHBD01001262.1_pt1 | contig 11421 bp, 16 predicted proteins | sample 1577291 | NCBI WGS metagenome assembly OHBD01 (sample SAMEA3879572, study PRJEB24766) | human gut metagenome | biome: human-associated habitat; feature: feces | place: USA | collected 1985/1987
GGTGCTGATGAAGTCCACATAATCATTGTTCTTCAGGTCAGCCGCTTCGGAAATACCCTTCTGCTGATCCACTTGGACGGTGCCAAGGAAGGTGGAAACATCATACAGTTTGCTTTCCGGCTGACTGTTTTCATTTTCCTCAATGACAATACGAAGGTCATTCCCACGGGTGCCGGGGTATTTGGCCGTTGCATAAGTGCAAGCGGCCTTTGCGCCGCTGGAATTCAGGCGGAAGAAGTGAACCGTTTGGGCGTGCTTGAAAATCTCACGCATGGGCTTCAGTTCATCCGCCGTGTACGCATAGCCGAAAATTTTCTGACTGTTCTTGATGAAGTCAGCCTGTTCCACCGTGAAAATCTTGCCTTCAGGCCCCCAATTCATGGCAAGGGGGATGGTGACAATGCCACGGTCAGAAAGGGTGGCGCTTGCCTGCGCCACAGAAATGAAGTTGATATATGCACCGGGCAGAACCTTGTTCTGCACCAAGAAGGTGCCGCCGCCAAGGGTCATATTAGTTCACCTTACCTTTCATAAAGTCTTTGATCAGCCCATCAATCTGATCTTGGGTGTATTCCTTCCCATCTTCCAAAAGGACAGACAGAAGATCACGCCGGTCAGCGTATCTCTTGAAGGTCAACACCCGTTCTTTGAGGAATACCACCGGGGCCGTGATGGGCGGTTCCTGTGCGGTGGTGGCTTTCTTTCTGGTAGCCATTCAATCACCCTTTCTTTGGCTCCACAGTAGTTTCCAAGGTTTCCATTGCGGTTTCCTCGGTTTCTCTGCGAAGTGTCAAATTGTAGTTCACGAAGAAGTGAAGAACCCCGTCTTGCACTTCATAACTCATGGAAGTTCCGTGAAGCACATCCCCATTGGGAAGGGTGATGAACTCCAAACATTCCATCAAATCCCCGGCCATAGTGAACAATTCAGCGTTGTTTCTCCCGCTGGTTGGGAAATAGTGAACATCCAGCGGGTTCCGGTTCATGAATCGGTTCTTCTGCAACGGGGAAATGTCAGGCTTCAGGACAGCAATGAAAAAACAGGGTTCTTTGAAACCCTGTTCCACATCATTCTGATAGATTTTGTACCCGGCTCCAAAGGTGGCGTTCAGCTTCATGGAAACACCTTTGATGATTTCATTGATCAACTGAACACCCCCTTCAAGGCTTCATACAACATATCATTCAGAATGGACGGAACCAAAACCTTTACTTCCTGTTCGGAAATAGTCATCATCAATTTCCCCGGAACCCAACTTACCTTCAGGCTTTTACCCAAGGCGGGAACATAGCGCCCCGGTGTTTGCCGGTGGCCGTATTCCACATAAGACGCATATTCCAAATTGTTGATAACAGTCACGGTGTACTGATCCCCATGTTTTTCAATGGGAAGGATCGTCCAAGCGTCACGCAAGGAACCGCCACGATAACCGGGCCAATATTCTTCCTTGGCTTCATCCGTGGCATACGGCGGAACCACACCAACGGGGGTTCTTTTCTTCACCTTATTCAGAAGGATTTGGGCAATCTTCTTGGCGGCATCCCGGCAAAGCCGATCCATGTCAACTTCCGAAAGCTGTTGAAGGCGTTCATCCAGCTTCTTCAATTCCCGGTAATCACATCGGCCCCATCTTCCCATCAGGCCCACCCCCTGAAGGGTTCAAGCATGATTTCTTGATGGTTGGAGAAAACACCCGGTTCACCGGAACGGGAATAGGTGAAGGTTCGTTCCACATCGTTTGGCCGGGTGACAATGATCTTGCATCCTGCGGGAACCTTCACATCCGGGGAAAGGAACAGCTTCACCACCTGTTGGACGGTTGCCACTTCATCCCCATTGGTTGAAGTTAATGTTTCAAAAGACAGCTTGCACGGCTGATCCTGAAGAAGCGGCTTTTCTTCAGAATCCGTCAGGTGGGTGACAGGATCGGTGACTTCCTCACGGATGAAGATAGAACACCGATCCTTCCACAACCGTTCCAAGGCGGTTCGCACGGCCTTATTTACCATACCAACCGCCTATAACGGTAGATTTCACCAATGCGTCCGTTGATCAGATAATCAATCAGGCTGTTCAACCTCTGTTCAGGGGTTGAACTCCCTTCACCAAGGGCAAAGGTAATGTTGGTGTCACCTTCCTGAATGGATTTCACCGCCGCATCCAAATCAAACCCTTCAAGCTGTCCAGAACACTTCTTCATGTTCAGGTATTCGCCCACGGCCATAGAAACGGCCAGACTTTCCAACCCCTCCGGGATTTCGGAAAGGTTGGAAAGGTTTTTGATCCGCCATTGAACATTGTTCAAAACCATATCCAACAACGGATCATCAGCGGCCCCCGCCACGCCAAGGGCCGTTAGCATTGCAACCGCTTTATCACGCAACGGGGTTCACCGCCTTTCTTACGCCGCCGTGATTTCGTACCAACCCTTGGTCTTGGGGTTGTCACCGGAACCGGGCGTGACCTTCACATAGCCGATACCGGAAGCGGCGTAATAGGTCTTGTCGCTGGAAACCGTGGTGTCAGCGGTGACAGCGGCGGAACCGGTGATGATCTTCACCGCCTTGGCTTCATTGGTCATGGCCGCAAGGTAATACTTGCGGGAATAAACCGTGTTGCGGCGGATGTTGCCTTCACGCTCCTGTTCCACTTCCGTACCTTTCTTGTTGAACAGGGTAACAGCTTCCTTGGTGGCAATGACCACCTTGCCGGTTTCGGCGTTCTTCTTGGTGTAGATGTTGATACCGCCCACGGTGCCAACATAGCCCTGCTTGGCGTATGCTTCCACATACTTCAGATCGTCCTTCAGGGCCTTACGAAGTTTCGCCATATCAGCGGGGTTGACGAAGCCGAAGATGGTCACACCCTCAAGGTTTTCCAGATTCAGCATGGCCGCACCATCCACAAAGGCATCAAAGCCAAGGGCGGTGGTCACGATGGTCATGGTAGCCTCGTTGAAAGCGCCGAAAATGTCAGCGTTCACGGTGTTGAACATATCCGTACCAGCGTGACGGGTGCCGGTGGTAATGACCATCGGATCGGTCATGGCTTCCTCGTCATAATACTGGAAACGGTTCTGTGCCATCTGAATCCGGTATTCCTTCTCGGTGTAACCGGCTTCAATGGTCTTGGTGTTGCCGTTGCCCATGGTCAGCTTCTCGGTGCCATCGGTGGCCTTGTACTTGTGAATCTTGCGAACCATGCCAGCAACGCCGGTCAGGTTGTTGTCCACGGTGCAAAACTGCTGAAGATCAAGGTGGCTCTGGTACTGATCTTCAATTTCGTTGGACAGGAAAAAGTTATCGTAGCAAGTGTTTGCCATTACTCATTACCTCCATAAAGTTCTTTGTATTCGTCAGGATGGTTGACGGAATAGTTGTAGCGATCCAAGGGGTTCATGGCCTTCAGCTTTTCAAGGGTCATGCCGCCTTCAGCGCCATCACCCTTTTCAGCGGATTTGGCCCCCTTGAACTTGGTGCCGGTGGACTTCTCAAAAAGAAAAGCCGTGTCCTTGCCTTCCACCAACTTCTTGACTTCATCATCAAGGCCCTTGACGGTTCCATCCTCCGCCAATTCAGCCTTACCGATGAAATCAACCAACAGCGCCTTAACAGCGGTGTTGTTCTTGGCCTTTGCGCCGGTCAGGGCCAGTTCAACCGCATTGCTGATTTTCAGATTCTTCAGTTCAGCGGCGTGATCCGTGTCCTTCTTCTTGTTATCGGCCTGAAGCTGTGTGATCTGATCCTGAAGGGCCTTGGTGTCACCAGAAGCCTTCTTCAGCGTTTCAAGCTGGGTGTCACGCTCTTTGATGGTGTTCTTGGCGGCGGTTAGTTCGGTGTTGACCTCATTGAACCGGGCCTTGGTGACGAAGGAACCGTTCAAGCCCTCCATAACCTTTGTGGCCTGTTCTTCAGTCAGGCCCCATTCCAACAGCTTTTCTTTAGTCATTGTTGTTACCTCCAAAATCCTTTTTTACCGTGGGTTAGGAACCACGATTTTTCCGGTTCTGTTTACCGCCCACCACCGGGAAACGGCGAAAATGGTATGAAAAAACCACCACCGGCCAAAGGCCGGGGTGGTCAGATCATCAATTAAGTTAATGCGTCAATGATAATGCGATAGCGTTCACGGTTCGGCTTGTGAATGCCCCGTTTGTAATAACTCAAAGACGCTTTGCAAATGTTCGTCAGCTTGGAAAGTTCCGTTACGGAAATGCCCCGTTCATCCATCAGTCTTTGAATCTCCGTGCAATCCACAGGCCCATCCAAGGCCGGGGGCGTGGCGGTCACTTCCGGGATATTAAACCCGGCCTGTTCCAGAAATCCAAGCACATAGGGAAGCCGTTCATTCCGACAGGTAGCGGCCAGTTGTGCCGCCTTCATGTAATCGTCTGTGGTCAAGGCTCTTGCTTTCGGGATGATGGAATAACTTCCGGTTTTGCGGATTGCGGGAAGAACATCATGCGTCACCCAATGTTTGAAGCGTTTTGCGCTTTCCAGCTTGCTTCCGAAGATCAGGGCGTAAAGGCCGCTTTCGTTGATGATGGTCATTTGCTGCTTCCCTGAAGGTGTTTCCATTTCGGAAACGCCTTTATCTTCCGGGTCAACCTTCTTGCTGACTGCCGCCCGTGGCGATTCATACCCCAAGGCAACCGCCACATCCTTGCCCACGAACCACGGTTCTTCCTCAATGGTCACGGTTCGCACCTGTCCAAATTCGGGGTTGGTGAATACCTGAAGTTCATTCATGCCTTCTTCACCGCCTTCTGTCCACGGGCAAAGCCCAGCTTGAACACCACGGCAATCAGCTTGAAAGTGTCGTGATGATATGCGTCATAGAGTTCATCCAGTTCATTCCTGCGAAGGTCATACTTACCGGGGTGTACGCCTTCAATGCTCTTGATCAATTTTTCCATGTTAAACCTCCATCAATTTTCACTTGATAGAAGTTCCCAACTGTGATAGAATGGATTTATCCAGTTGGGAAACCTCTGGTTTTAGAAACAGTCGCTTACTTGTTCAGGGTGGAGCGGCTGTTTCACTTTTCTTGTGCCAAAAGTAAATCAATCCCTTGCCGAATAGCTTCTGCCCGTGTAATATCATGCTTGGCGCAATATTCATCAAGGCGTTTTGTTGCTTCATCGTCCAATCGAACTTTCACATCATTCCTTTTGGGATTGTTCGCTTTCGGCCTTCCGGTTCGTGGAGACATCGTATCACCTCACTTTTTGAGTTCCACAAACTTATTATAATAATTGGAACTCAAAAAGTCAAGAGGTTTTTGGAAAAATTTTAGGCATAGAAGAAGGGAACAGGTTTTCACCTGTTCCCTTGAAGATTGGACTTTGGCCGGAGCGTCACTCCCGGCATCTCTTTTGCCCACTACCAAAAGGCGTGTGGCGTATGGGAACGCTTTTTCCACCTCAAAGCCCGTTCTTATCCTATCTAAAGTATAGCAGTATTATTCCCGCTTGTAAAGGATTTTCTTGTTCTTCACATTCTTCTTCCATGTGGTTTCACCAATTTGCCAGAAGGACAAGATGGAGTTTCGATATTCAGCGGGGTCACTCTCTACCTTTACCCGTAGAATCACTTTGAACTTTTCGCCATTTTCTTCAATTTCTTTCAGAATCACACCGGTATTAGGCTTGTTTGCTTCCAAGATGTAATCCGGGTTTTCCAGAATATCCGCAACATACTTAACGAACTGTTCGTAATCTCCGGGGTGGCGTTCTTCAATATGCTGAATCCGTTCCGGGGTGATAATCACTTCATCGGTGGCGATCTCGTCCGTAATGCAACGGTATTTTTCTATATCAATACGGCCTACCGTCTGCACATTGGAACCCTCGCTTTTTACCATCGAAACTGTATTTTTAATTATACTCCCGATGGTTGCAAGGGTCAACCCATCTTTGGAACCGTTGTCCACAAAAGTTTTCTTCCATTCGGAATAACTCATATTACCGGGGACATAGTAAACTTTTCCATCCTGATCCCTTGCGGCTCTTTCACCCATATATTTTTCATCAATGGCGGGAACCGTAGTTCCTCGGCAATGTGGATGAAACGGGGGAACGGTAACACCCGGTTGAAACTCCGACATGGGAACCACTTTTCGATCCATACTTGCACAAAATGCACAGGTGATGGAATCCAGCGTTTCCAAAATCTCCACATTCTTAACGCCCAATTCCTTATAGGTCTCTTTTGCGGCAAGGGCGTTGAAATAGCTTGTTTCCGTATTTACAAGTCGTGCGGCTTGGTACCGGGAAACTTTGAACTTCTTCTGAATGGCATCCGTGATTTTTTGGGGGCTGTCACCACGAAGAAGGCCCTGAACCAATTCTTTTTGAAGGCTGTCAACCAATTCTTGTTTCTTGAACCAACAACGATCCCGGAAGGTTCGCCCGTCCGTTGTCCAAGGCTTTGAAAGCAAGGTTTCAAGTTTTTTCTGATCCAGCCCGGTAATATCCCAGCCAAGGCCCACACCCTTCTGAACCTCAAAAGCCGTGTGGGTGTAGCCATTGCCCACAACCTTCTTCAACAGGGCATCCAGACTATCAACCTGATTGCCGTACAGCAATTCAAGCTGTTGTTGAATACCTGTCTGAACAGCTTCAAGGCGGGAAATGTGGAACCGGGCGGACGCATTTTCCAGCTTCTTCAACCATGCCGCATCCAACCCGGCCTGTTCACCGATCTTGATATACTGTTCAACGCTCCAATGAAATTCTTCAAGCTGTCCAGCAGTCAACCATTTCCGGGCATCGGTCAGGCTGATTTGGTTGTTCACCGCAAAACGGGCATACCAGCTTTCAATTTCCTTCTGAACGGAACGCTGTGCATCCAGATACAGTTCTTCCATGTCCTGAATGGTCTTTTGGGCTTCTCTGTGGGCGCTGTCCTCCAAGATGGAAAACCGCCCACGCCAATAATCCGCATTTCTCATGGGCCGTTCCTCCAATCCTGAAAAATGGTGCTGAAGGTGGGATTTGAACCCACACGCCTTGCGGCAACGGATTTTGAATCCGCCGTGTCTGCCTATTCCATCCACTTCAGCATAGAAGGCCACGCTGTTTCTTCATAGGGGCTTGCGCCTTGCTGAATTTTGGTTCCTTCCTTTGTGGCCATGGTAGCCCGTGCCGGGATCGAACCGGCGTTACCGCCGTGAAAGGGCGGTGTCTTAACCACTTGACTAACGGGCCATGATGGGCCGGGGAAGGAAATTTCACCCTTTGGCGGGTAGGAGTAATAGCACCCCGCCACACTCAAGGTCTGCCCCGGCATATATTGTGAAACGGCGGGGGTTATTCACCCTCGCCATTGTCACTTTTGTTCTGGTTGCCGGTCTGGAAGGCCCCGGCGTATTCCTGTGCTTGTTCCATTGCTTCATCCTTTTCCTTACGCAACCGGGCCAGCTCCACTTCAACATCCGTAACCCACGGGTGCTGTTCCACAATGGTTTCCGTGGACAGAATACCAACGGACTTGGAACAGTTTTCAATGGATTCCGTTTCATTGATTAGAATGTCACGGTTGAACACGATCTGAAGTTCAGCACCTTCATAATCGCCCAAGCCCCGGTTGCTGAAATCCTGATTGATGAACCACAACAGTTCTTCAAAGGCCGCTTGGAACTCGGTTTCCATGCCGTTTGCGTCAAGGTCAATGTCAGAATACATGGATTGAATGTTCATCTGATTGGGGTTGCCACTCAAACGATCATCCTTGGCATCGTAGCCACGGGCATTTTCAATCAAGGACTTCTTCAGAAGTTCCAAAATGCCCTTGTAGTTCTCTGCATTGATTTCAACCTGAAGGGTTTCAACCCCGCCATCCTCACGAACCTTCACGGCTCCATAGGTGGAAAGGTTGTGGCGGAACTCACCAAGATTTTCACCGTCATAGTTCTTCAGAACCAGAATGGTGTTCCGTGCGTCCTCTTGCATATTGTTTTCAAAGTCGGAAATCATAGTGTTGATACCGTCCTGAAGGGTTTTCACCCGGCGAATCAGGGGGATTTCCTGCTTATTGTACTTGAACGGGATCAGGGGAATCCGCTCCCAATTCAGTTCAACCGTTTCTTCCCCATCGTCAACACTGAAATAGTTTTCATGTTCCCCCAACTGTTCATCCGGGGTCAGGGTAGTTCCATCATACACATAGCGGTAAAGGCCATCTGATTTGAAGATTTCCACCCGCTCCACAATTTCCTTGGTGTAGCCGCTCCAAACCTCTTGGGGGTAAAGGCGGACAGCACAATCAAGGATGGTATGATCATCGTCAGCCCAAAAAGGAAGAATTTCATGGGCCGGGAAGTGCTTGAAGGCAAGTTTGCCATCATCCCCATAGTAGGGGTACAACCAGCCGATCCCGCCTTTCAGGGCATCTTCACACACATACTTCAGAAGCCGCTTAAACCGCTTATCAAAAACCTTGTTCAGAAATTCGGAATAAGTCTTGTTTTTACAGGTCAGGGAAAAGGGCTTGCCCACAAGATAGTTGGTTTTCTGATCCACCATCAAGGCAAACTGGTTATCCACCAGCCGATTGTTGGGAAGGTTGTCAACTTCCTGAAGTTTGCCATCCTCGCCAATAATTGTGCGTTTGCGGGTCAGAATGTCATGGAAACCTTCATAGTAGGCATCCCCGGTAATCTGCTCTTTCCGCTTGCGGCTCCGCTTCCATTCATCAATTTCAGCGGCGAAAAACTGAAGTTCAGTCATTCCGGTATTGCCGCCCATCAGGATCAGGCGATTGATCCGGGCCGTTTCAGTATCAGTAAACAAAGGCATATTCAATCACCGTCCTTTCTCTCTTGGGTGGGGGGGCTGAAATCCAATGGGGCGCTGTCTGGTTTTCGCCAAGGTCAGCGTTTGGTTTGAAAGTTCCACTTCAATCTTCAGAGACTGGTAGGGAAGCCGATCCGCCCACTGTTCAATTTTCTTCAAAATGTGCTGTTGTTCAAACATGGGCGGTTCCTTTCTATTGGGCAATGAACACCGAACCCCGGAAACCGTGTGTTTCCGGGGCTGTTTGTTACTATCCTGTTATTAGTCGAAGCTGAAGGCGGGGCCAACCAGAATATCTTCCAGCGCATAGCGCATAGCGTCCATCAGGTGGTTGAAATCATCAATGGGGGTATTGATCTTGGCCCCAAACTTATCTTCAGCCCAAGTATAATTTGAAATTTCAGTAATGAAGTTCACACATCGGGGATGAATGATGATAGTGTAATCCTGAATGTACTGAATGCCATTGTTCACACTGTCCTTGCCCTTCCGGGCGGCTCTGATACGCTGAAGGCCAGCTTCCCGCAATTCGTCAATGCTCTTGGGTTCTGCACAATCAGCCTTAATCCGTTCCTTGGCATAGCCCATCACCGTGACTTGTTCGCAAATGGCCCGGTTGGTCAGGGCCTTTTTATACAGTTCATCGAAAACCCAAATGGTTTTTTCTGCGGTACTCACCAGCCCACAGAAAAGCGCCGTGGGGTCATTGGTATAACCGAAGTCAAGGCCGAAGGCAGATTTCACGCCATCCTTGGCGCTGATTTCAGCCGGGTTGAACAGTTCTTCCCGCCAGTTCTCATAAATCAGGCCATCCACAATGCCCCAACCACCAAGGCCAGCCACTTTATAGCGCCGGGGGTTGGTTTCCTTCATGGTCTGGAAAACCTTCAGGTCAGCTTCATCCAGCCATTCATTACACAGGTAATTGGTGGTGGTGGCGTAAATCTGCCCATCTGGGGAAGTCCAGCTATCATGGAAACGGTATGTGGGGTTCCCTTGGGCATCCTTGCCGGTAATCTCTCCAAAGAACCGCTTCCTGATCCAGTGCTTTTCATTCCACGGGTTGAAGGTTAGGGTAATTTGCTTGAACAGGCCGGTTTCTTCCGGGATAGCACCACGGATGGATTCATCCAGCATATCAAAATCAGCTTCATTCATGATTTCGTATGCTTCTTCAATCCAGCACCAGCACAAATACCCAATTTCAACCGTAATGGAAGTAACCTTCAGGGGATCATCAAGGCCCCGGAAGTAAATCTTCTGACCGGTGGGAACATAGGTCATTTCAAGGGGGCTTTCCTTGATTTCCCAATAAGCCTGAACCCCAAGCCGGTTGATTGCCCACTTCAATTCTGTGAAACAGCTATCCTTTAAGGTTCTGAATACTTTGCGAACCACAAGGGTATTAGCTTCCGGGTATTGCATCATCCGCTTGATGATGTTCAGGGCCGTGGTTTTGGATTTCTTGCTTGCACGGCTCCCCTTACAAACCCGGTAGCGGCCTTTGAAGTTCCAAAAGGTCTTGTACCCTTTGCCCACCACTTCAGGAAGGCGGATCACCTTGGCCTTGGGGTTAATCTTCAAGTTGATCATCCCCCATGATAACCACGGGAACATTCCCTTCCATTTTCAGTTTGTCGGTAAACATTCCAAGATGTTTGCCCAACAATTCAAGGGCCTTCAACTTGTCGTAGGTCTTAACCTCTCGTTCAGTGATATTCCCATCTTCACCGGGAATCACCTTCACTTTGACAGAAGCAATACAGGCGGTATCATCCCGGTTGGCTTCACCTTTGATGGTGGCTTCATCCATGTCAATTACATCAATGGGGTTCAGAAACGCCAATTTTGCGATTTCCTGAATCACCCGATCTTGATTGATACCGGTTCGGCGGCTCCGCTCTGCAATAGCCTTGTCAATAGCATTTTTAATCACAGGTTTTGACAGGTTTTCAGAACCCATCTGTTGTGCGGTATCAGGTGAATACCCGGCCCGAATTGCCGCTTGCGTTGCATTCAGGTCAATCAGATATTCTTCAACAAACCGCTTTTGCTTCTTGGTCAAGGTATTCACCCCCTTTGAAATCAAAAGAAAAGCGCCGAAGGTTCCCCCTCGGACGCTTTTTCACTTTATATGATAGCCGAAAAAACACTAAACTTTCAACAGGTGAAACTAAACTTTACTCGGTTCTTTCAAGAAATCGGCATTTTCCTTGGCAAAAGCAAGTAAAGCCTTCCCGTGAATTTCAAAAAGCCATTGGGTGGTGTACTCAAATTCAGCGGCTAAATCTTCCCACTTTTTCAGTTGGATATACCGGCCTACAAGAACATTTTGCTGGTCAAGGTCAGGAACTTTGCTGATCATGCTGAAGGCTTCCTTCTTCATGGTCACAAGTTCATCAATCCGGGTGTTAATATCATCTTCAAGGGACATGATTTTTGCAATGGTTTCCCCTAAAGTGTCTTTTGGCCCGGAAGTCTGAACCTTGTCAGGCTTCAGTTCATAGCTTTGACTGGTCAACCCGGATCGAAGGGTATTCACTGTATCTGTCAACCGCTGGATCAGTCGGTCAGTTTTTCGGATTTGGGCAAAATATTCTTTAGCCCGCTGGGAAAGTTCCTTATC
>OHBD01001266.1_pt1 | contig 11381 bp, 10 predicted proteins | sample 1577291 | NCBI WGS metagenome assembly OHBD01 (sample SAMEA3879572, study PRJEB24766) | human gut metagenome | biome: human-associated habitat; feature: feces | place: USA | collected 1985/1987
ATAATCTGTTTTCATATCACCGTCCAACACCATAAATATTTTTTCAGATAATGTTTTATTTAATGTAATTGGAGTCATATAATGGTTAATCAAAGTCTTTTCACCACCATGAAAATAAACAACTTCAAAAAACTCTTCTTTTTTCATATAAACAAGTGTCTTCTCAATCAAAATCTGAGCAGCGTAGTCTTCACAATATATTATCTTTTTATCACTCACTTTATCCTCTATGTTATAAAAAGCCTCTTGATAGTGCACATTTTCTTCAATATAAAATTTTCCGTTCTCATTCGTCTTAAACAATTTTATAGCCGAGTCAGGCAATCCCTTTATCAGTGCAGGAGAATGTGAAGATATTATCACTTGCAATTTCTTTTTCTTTATGGCATCCAATAAATATGATTTTAGATTTTCTTGTGCTCCGGGATGCAGTGACACTTCTGGTTCATCTAATAATACCAATGCATATTCTGATGCTTTTTCAATTCGTCTTACTAATTGAACAACTGCAATTTCCCCACTTCCTGCATTAGCTTCCGAATATCCAGTAGCATACTTGTTCTTTATATATACAGATGTCCCGAAATTTTTAAATAATCTATGCTCCGCTACTGTTATATCACTGTACTGTTTATTCAATATGGATCCAATAATTTCCACAACTCTTGGCGATAAAATTTCTATTTTACCCATTTTACTATCTTCCACACCTGGGAAACGCATGTCTTCATTCTCAAATAGTCTTTTCAAATATTTTGATCTGCTTCTTAGTAACTCTTTTCTATCTTCCAATCCTTCCTTTGAAAAATGAAAGATTTTATCAAACGCACTAACTTCCGCCCTAAAATCCAAATATATTACTTCTTTATCTACAGGAGAATTCCTTTCACTCAATAACATTCCATCCTTTTGTTTAGGTCTACTTGTTTCCCAATAATCCAAGTCTATCTTTTTTTTCGCAGATCCCCTTTTCATTCTGGTTTTCATTACTTCCTTTATTCCAGAACCAGAGTTTTCTCGGTATCCATAAAAATACCTATTTATACCTCCTTCAGCAATTGGATCCACTTCTGTCGAAAACCAAAAATCACTACATGTATACCCTTTTGGTGCTCCATACAATGCATGTAATGTTGAGCTCTTTCCTCCACCATTCTTACCGATCAATACAGTCATTGGAAAATCAAAATTGATACGACTATGTTCAACAAGATTTTTATAAAATGGGAATTGTATATATTCTATATAATTCTTAAAACAGCCACATTCTTTCATCCGTTGTATGCTTGAAATATCTTCTTGCATCTTTTGTTCATCCATATTCTTTTCTCCATCCTATGATTCTGCATTATTCACTTTTTTCTTTGCTCTGCTTGTTTTTATACTTTTTATCGCCATTTTAAACACTTCACCACTTGCCTTTACTAATTCAATTGGTACCGCATTACCTATTTGCAACGCTGAATCTGATAATGAATTACTAAAAACAAAATCATCTGGAAATGTCTGTAACCGTGCTGCCTCTCGTATCGATATAGCCCTGTCCTGGCTATAATGTCCGAATCTTCCTTTTGAATAACACAAACATCCTCCAGTAATTGTTGGTGCTGGTTTATCCGGATCCATTATACCATACACATCCCCATGTCCTGAAAAGACATTTCCCTCATCATCTTTCTTTTTATGACAATCCAAAACAAGTTTCTCTGACAGTCCATTTCTTGAACCACCATTAGCTCTTATTTCCCGAATTCTTTTCAAATTAGTATCAGATAGACCAGCACATTTATGGTTATGTATTTTGCCATCATCTTCATATTCTTCTCCAGCATTAATTATAGGCAAATCATCAATCGCTTCTTTAACTGTCTTCCATTTTTTTAAACCATTATTGCCTTTTTTATCGTGAGTAGCTTTTGGTAAATCAAATAAAAAACCATTTTCTTTCAATTCTTTGTTAATATCTTTTCGAACAGCATGCAAAACAAATCTTTTTCTTGCCTGTGGCACACCATAATTAGCTGCATTCAATACATCTTCTTTGATGTCATAATGTTTTTTTAACCGTTCCAAAAACTCGCTTAATATTGCACTATTAAACTCCGTCTTTATCCCTGGAACATTTTCCATCAAAATAAATGGAGGTAGAATTTCTTCTATTAAACGTAGAAATTCAAATAATAATTTTTTTCGTTCAGCATCGGTTTTATTCTTATTAAGCGGATTTTGTCTTGAAAAATTCTGACAAGGCGGACATCCCGCGAACAAGTAAATATCATCTTTTTTTATTCTGGCCGCCTTTAATATTTGCTCGCCACTCAAATCACAAACATCATCGTTTAACACATTAACTTTACTCAACGGAGCATAATTCAGATAGGTATCAACTGCATGCTTTTCTATTTCCACTGCTGATTTAACCTTAAATCCAGCCAATGAAAGTCCACACGATACGCCTCCGCATCCAGAAAATATGTCTATTGCTTCATATTTTATTTTCATATTTAGAACTCACCATCTTCCTCTTCAAATGCTGCAATTACCCGTTCTCCAACAGGCGTATTAATAACTGGCGGTAGCTCCTGGCGTTTAAACGGCTCTCTCTCCTGTCTGCACAAAGCTCTATAATCACAATTCTTGCAATTCGATGAACACGCTCTCATCGGAAAATCTTCTTGCAAAATTCCCTTTACAGCCCACTCTATTGCACCAATTGCATTTTTAACCGCAGTTTCATCAACCGGAACTTCTACTCGTTTATTATTTTTCAGTGTATGGACATATCCCGTTTCCGCATTTTCACCTATAACTTCTTTTGCAGCCCTCGAATACAGTTGTACTTGTAGTGACATTTCACGCCAATCAAACTCCTCTAATCCATCTGGAACTTCCATTGATTTAAAATCAATCACCTCTGCCGCATTGATATTTTTAGTTTTGTCCTCCTTTAACAATAAATCAATAGAACCTGTAATCAATGCCTCATCTACTAATAATTCAAACCGTGCCTCATCCTGACGGATTCTGCAGAAATCATCTGAATATGTATCCACGTATTTTTTCATAATTTCATGTACAAGATTTTTTGCACGTTCATACGAACCCGGTCTGTTTATAGGATCATTACTTGGAAATACATGTTTAAGCATAAACGTATCTTCAACTATATCAAATATTTCTTTTTCAGTCGGAATTCTGTCTTTATATTTTTGATGCAATCGTTCCAATATAGTATGAGTTGTTTGTCCGAACCCAAACAATTCAGGTACTGCTGCATTATAACCATAGATATTCTGCAATTTATACATAAACGGACATGTTAAATATGATTTTACTGAAGAAAAATCTGTAGGTAACTCATTATCATCAAATCTTGGTACCGGTTCAATTTTGTCTGCCAATATATCTAATGACGTATCATATCTCATGTCTGAGTGCTTTAAGTCCGCTGTAAAAACAGAGTGTTTTTTCTTGGTTTTTAATCCTGGATGTATTTCACTTCCTGTTAAATATAATAGGCGCTCGGCTCTGGTAATTGCTGTATAAAATAATCTTGCTTCATCTTCTGCTCTATTTCCATAAGCCCCTCTATCTATCGCATTTGTCATGAGTTCCTCTGGCAAAATTCCATTATACTGTCCCCTTTTTCCTGGGAATCGCTGATTTACCAAATCCACTACGAATACCACTGGATATTCAAGTCCCTTAACCTTATGTATGGTAGACACATTAACTGCATCAACCTTTGAAATATAGTCTACAGAATCCAATTCATAATTCTGTGCTATATTTTCCAAAAAATTAAGCATTTCTCTGTATCTCCATTCGGAGTCTATACTGACATACGTCTGTTCTACATCTTTGATTATATCACTAAATAATCCCAAATCTCTTAATGCTGTCTCATCATTCACGGTTCTTAAATTAAGTGCATCTGCCAACTGATGCAAAAAATTCTGTGGATAAACTTTTCTTCTTGCCGAAGTTGTTGGTGCATATATATTTGAATACCATTCCTGTAAAACCTTAAAATATTTATTTTTGTCAGCCTCTGGAAAAATAGGTAAAACCAGTTCATTAAAACACTTTTCTGCGTCAATTCGGTTTACCCCGGTTCCATTTCGCAATAATTCCATTATGGACAATATACATTGAGCATACGGACGATCAAAAATACCACCTTCCCCAGATGTTTTTACAGGTATATTCAGTTCTCTCATTGCATTGACAAATTGAATATCCTTATTCTCTCCATTTTGAGAACGAATGCCTCTGATTAGAACAGCAAAATCACTGTATGTGAGACCTCTTCTATTTTTTTCTGTTCCATCCGGATTATATTCAATATAAGTTGTTCCTATTAGTGATTTAATTCGCTGTGCAACCCATTTAGCTTCATCCTCTCTGGTCTGGAACCATAAATTCCGCAAATCTTGAATATTACCATTCTGGTGATAACGTATCTCTTTTGGCAATCTTTCAAACGGAATTGTTTTTTGAACAAAACTATTTGCTGTTTCAATTATTGCTTTTGTGCTTCTAAAATTCACCAACAATTTATGAACTTTAACATCTTCATATCTATCCTCAAATGTTAAAATATTCTGTACATTAGCACCACGCCAACCATAAATAGCCTGATCGTCATCACCCACAACGAATAACATATCCAAAAAACCAGATAATGTTTTTATAAATTCTTCTTGTATAGGATTGATATCCTGGTATTCATCAACGAAAAGATATTTAAATTTTTCAATATAGGAACCCTCTTTTTTATCTATCTTTTTCAATTCTTGAACTGCAAGATATATCGCAAAAGAAAAATCCATGTATCCATCATTACTCAACAATTCCGAAAGACATGATAATCGACAAAACAATTCCTCATCATACTGTTCAATATCTTTTAATGCTATATTTTCATTATGCATGGTCTGCCACGCATCAGTAAAATCTTTGATACGTTTAAAATATCCTTGCCCATTCTGCAATCCCAATTTTTTAAATCTCGACATGACATATAATACCAGTCTGTTCTGATCCAAGATATCAAACTGACGGTATTTCGCATTAATATCTCCCAAAAGTTTCTGACAAAATGCATCTAAAGTACCAATAAACATAGCACCCACTATATTTTCAGATAATCCAAATTTATGTAATGCCTCCGCCACCCTACGCTTGATAGATTCAGCAGCTTTTTCTGTAAATGTAAATGCAATAATACTCTCTGGTGCTTCACCTCTCGATATTAAATAGGCTATTTTATATGCCAGAGTCCTTGATTTTCCAGATCCTGCGCAGGCCAGACATAATATATTTCTGGAATCATCAATCACAGCTGAATATTGCTCATCTGTTAAGTTTGCATGCAAAATTTCTTCTATATTCATAGCATTCTTCTCCTTTTCCAATTTGGGTTACAACTTGTAACCTTTTTTATTCTGACAAGCCTTCTTCAATTTCTTCAATAGTCGGCAAGCTACTTTTAAACTCTTTTCTCAACACTTTAGTCAATTCATATTGTGCTATTCCTATAGGTTGTGAAATATTTTCCAATGAATACTCAGCAACCACGTCATCTTTATCCTTACAAATTAGGATTCCAATTGTCTGATTATCCTGCTCATCCTTCATATTCTTATTCACTGCAGTAACATAGAAATTTAGTTGACCCGCAAATTCTGGTTTAAATTTTTCCGTTTTCAATTCAACCACAACATAACAATGTAGTTTTACATGATAAAATAATAGGTCAATATAAAAGTTACTTTCTCCAACTTTTATTTCTACCTGCTTACCAATAAAAGAAAAACCTGTTCCTAGTTCCAATAAAAATTGTGTTATCTGCTCCACCAATGCATCTTCCAGTTCTCTTTCATTGTATTCTTCTCTCAATGCTAAAAAATCAAAATTATATGGATCCTTTAATGTCTGCTCTGCCAAATCAGACTGTGGTTCTGGAAGCTTGACTTGGAAATTATTAATTGCTTTCCCCTGTCTTGCATATAAATCACTTTCGATCTGGTGAACCAATACATTTCTACTCCAGTTATTATCCATAGTTTTTTGTATATAAAATAATGCTTCATCAATATCTTTGCACTTATACATAATTCGTTGATTATGTCCCCACGGAATGCTTTTTACCATACTTTCAATTTGGGTTACACTTTGTAACCATTTTTCATTATTCGTATAAAAATTATACCAATAACGAATATGTTTTAGATTTTCTACTGAAAAACCAGACACTCCAGGAAAGGCTTTTTGCAAATCATTACTCATTACTTTGAGAAATGCATCTCCCCATTTAGCTTGATTCTGCTTTTCACATATCGCAACACCAAGATTCCAATATAAATCGAGCATCTCATAATTAATTCTAACAGAAGCCTTAATCTGACTATTTCTAATCTTATTCTTTACTTCTTCTATCCAAGTTTTATAATCATCAGTCACAACAAAGCCAACCTCTTTTCTCGTCATCTTAAATCCTCCTGTTAGTATTTCCTTAATATAATAGCTAATTCATACCATATCATTTTCCTGTATAACTGTATCAAAAATTGCCTCTTCAATAACCTTCACACACTCATCCGTATGCTTCTTAATATCATCACCCCAAAATCGGATAACAGTCCATCCTTCAAACAACAATCTTTTGTTTACCTCATCATCCCTCTCTCTGTTTCTAGATATCTTACTTATCCAAAATTCACTGTTATTGCTCTTCTCCAGCCTTGGTTTTAATACTTCCCAATCCTTTCCATGGAAAAATTCTCCGTCACAAAAAATGGCTATCCTATATTTTGTCAGAACAATATCAGGCTTCCCCGGTAACTTACTGTAATTCTTCCGATACCTGTATCCTTTTGCCCACAAAGCTTTTCTAAGTATAATTTCGATTTTAGTATCCGTTCCCCGGATATTTTTCATGTTTTTATGTCGTTGTTCTTTTGTCAAAACATCTGCCATTACACTTCTCCGTCTAGCTTAGATCTTCCATGTGAAAAATTTTAGTTGAATGCGGACTATAAGCATCATTACCGTTTTGCAAACTAATCTCATCCACTCCAACTTCTTTTAGATCGCACATATTACCGATAACTTTAACCTTTAGTACATAATAGAAATCTGCGTGATGATTCCTTTCATTTGTCTTATACCATTGCCTTGCACATTTAATCTTTCCACAAGCTCTTTCTTCGAAATTAACTCATTTAACATAAGAATCTGGAAAAATTGCAATAATATAATCCAGCCTGAACGGTCTGGAATATGATCCTTCATATAAAGTAGTTTTAAATTCCTTCCTGCAACGAAATTGTTATCCCTCCATCACTTACCGTTAAAAATCATCGTCTTTTAAATACACTCTTTTACAGCCATCAATGGAATCGATAATCTTATATAGTTCAAAAAACAACCAATATTCATAAAGAAGTGCCACATTTTTTGACTGTTCTTCTATACATCATCATGTCCACTCCAATCCAATTGTAGAGCCAAATCAATCATCGAGTACGCAGAAAAAAACTGGGAGTACCCTTCTCTTTTCTGTAATACCTGATTATTTTGTGGCATAATATCTAATTCTCCAATTTCGTCAAAATAATCTTGGCATAAAGCCCTACATATTCCCTCTTATCTTCTCAATCAAAGTAACATCCGCTGGCAGCCACTCAACCTCTCCAATATGCTCCTTAGTCAGCCATTTTGCATTCTCATGTTCCTTTAATACAAGATCTCCGCTTAATATCTCACACCAGAAGCAATCCATTGAAAGATGGAAATTAGGATAATCATATTCTATCGTGTCGATTAAAGCTCCAACTTTAATCTCTGTATCTAATTCTTCCATAATCTCACGTTTTAATGCTTCCTGTGGAGTCTCTCCAGCTTCTATCTTACCACCTGGAAATTCCCAGCCATCTTTGAACTCTCCATATCTTCGCTGGGTTGCAAAAATAATTGGATCTTTCTTATTATTAACTGCCTTTATTATTACTACAACTACCCTAACTGTTTTCATGTATTTTCCACTATCCCTTTAGTAACCTTAAATATTTCTTCTGCAATTCTTTTTATCACAGATACACACACAGAATTACCTGCCTGCTTATAAAGCCTTGCATCACTCATATCAGTAGGTAACTTATAATCGGATGGGAATCCCTGCGTATTAAAGCACTCTCTAGGTGTCATTTTTCTAATACCATGTTGTGTCTTAATTAAACAAACATTATGACCACCTTCGCCTTGATTAGCAGTTAGTGTCGGAACTACACCTGATTGATTTTTTCTAACATATTTTCTGCGCCACTGATAAATAGCAGGGTTACTTGGATCATCATCCTTCATTCCCTCCACTAACGCGTCATATATTTCTCCCTTATATTTCCCAGGCGTATAATAGTATTTCTCATCCACCTTTGATTCAAAATCAATAATGTCCTTAACAGTTGTTGTTAAAGGAACTGATAAAGGCCAATGAAATTTTTCATAATCAGCCTCATCTCTAAAAGCTACAATATAAATTCTTTCTCTATTCTGAGCAACGTTTCCATAATTCATCGCATTTAAAACTTGATATGTGTATTTATATCCCAAAATATCTAGTTGCTCACAAATAACACGAAACGTATTTCCATTATCATGTCCCACAAGATTTTTTACATTTTCAAAAAATGCAAATCGAGGCTTCTTGTCTTCCAAAATTCTTGTCAGCTCAAAGAATAATTCACCACGTCCCTTTTCATCTTCAAACCCTTTTCTGTATCCAGCAATTGAAAATGCCTGACATGGAAATCCTGCCAGCATAATGTCAAACTCTGGTATTTCTTCGCTTTTTACTTCATGTATATCTCTTACATCAACCTTTATGTCATAGTTCAATTCAAATGTTTTCGCAGGATAAGAATCAAACTCATTTGCATATACTGTCTTAAACCCGCCTGTACTTTCAAATCCATAATCAATTCCGCCAACTCCAGCAAAAAATGAAGCACATCTAAACATGTTTATCTCTCCTTAGTTATAAATCCACAAAATAAAGTATATCAAAAATCGCGGCGCGCCGCAATATAATTCTAAAAATAGAAGATGACTTAACGTCATCCCTATTTTCTAATATTACAAAAAGATTTTTTCTATTTTCTTGGAATAAATCCCTTAGGTGGATTTTCTTCATCAATCCAAATGAACTCTATATGAATGTCTTCTGATCCCTTATATTTTGTAAACCGAAGACCATTGATATTCAGCTCCGCAAGTCTTGCTGATGTGAGTGGCTCATACTCTTCCAATTGAAATACTCCTCTTAAGATCCATTCACCTAAATAAGTCTGTTTTTCAGCAGATTCTATCGCCTTACCATTATCCTGTGTTATATAGGCAGGTAGAACATCACCTGATGGTTCAAAAATCAAATTAAACCTTCTGGCTTCTTTAGGCAGTTCCAGTTTATTAGTTCCTGGCTTTGTCTTGCCATATCCTTTTCCAAAAAAATTAGGATGATCTTTATGAAACTGTGCTGAGTCTGGAATCGGAATATACATTTCATCCATAGGACGATAAAGCAGTTTAAAAATGTCCTTCTTAAGTTCAAACGTTCCTGATTGTTTAGCAAGTCTTACTAGATATTCCCTTAGTCGAACTTTTTGAGCTTTTTCATCTACTGAAGACGCTGGTTCTAGCAAAAACTCCGTCATCCCCTGCTTAATTTCATATAAAATATTATATTCAACCTGGTCCTCATATTCAGTATATAATTTTTCAATTCTTTGCTTTCTCTGATCCTTTCCCATTTTTGACCCAATACCAAAAAAGCTATTAAAACCAGAGTACATTTCCGTCTCTCGGTTTTTATTCCAGATAGTCCAGCAATATGTTTCTTCTATTTCTAATTCTGGCTTACTAACTTCATCTATAGATTCAGTAATATCATCCTCTGGCAACAATTCCTCTGCTTTTGGATATACTATATCTGCTATCTTTCCAAATATAGCATGAGCATCATCAGCATACTTAACATTCCATTCATCACATACAATATTTCTATTGTCGAAACTCATATGCAACTGACTATCTGCAGATGTATATTTGTATGTATGCTTTCCATCAGAGAAAAAGAAATTTGTAGGATTATTTTTTCCTGTACATCCAATAATTGTCAAGTTCTCTATATCTATTTTATCGTAAGCCGTTTCTCCCACGAAAATTTTTGCCTCTTCATTCTTACTTGAAGGCATCAAAACATGATAAACAGAATGAACATGACTATCATCAATTTCAACCATGAACCCTCTAATATTAGCCCTTGATGAATCAATTCTTGCATTTCTAATCTTAGCAATTCTTTTAGCCAAGGTCATATAAAGTTCTTTATTTCATCCTTTTCATCTACACCACTAGCATTAGTCTTTATCTCTTCTATTATTTTAGCCCATTCATCATGCTTTGCCTTGAATTGGGCAACTTTCTGATCTCCTGACGCAATGCCAAAAGTCTTTATTCCTACTAAATATTTTTCTCCCGCATGTTGAAGAGAAACATCATATGAAGTATTTCCAATATCCTCAGCATATGCATTAAATGCTTTTTGAAATGCAGTTTCTTGGAACTTTGAATTTATAATTGGCGCAGCTTTGATATCATCCTCATTAGATTTTTGTGCAAACATATCAGTCAAGCTAGCAAAAGCTAATATAAGTCTCTTATACTCTTCCTTTTGTACTTTAGGTAAGTCCTCCCACATTCGTAATCCACCTCTTCTTTTTATTTTACCGTAATATAGTATTCGCCTTCTTTTTTTACATAATCTGAATTTGTTAACTCATTTGGAATAACTTTACGAGCCAGATTATGCACTACCAAGAACGATAAAAACTGACTCTCTGTCATCATTTCGCTTCCAGTCAATTTCATTTTATATGCAACTATCTCCGGATAAGAATACAAACCTAATTCCTTTTTAACAATAATGCCACGTTGATATCTTCGATTTTTCATTGATGGATGAACAACTAATAAATCAGGATAGTATTTCTTAACAACGGTCTCAATTACAAATTCATTCCATTCATGATTCCATTCAGGGAACCCATCCATCTCGAGATTCATTAATGAAAGAATACCTTCTTCACTTTTTCTTTCGATATTTAACTTGATATCTGAAATCAAATTATCCGAAATCGAAAACAGTTCTTTCCTAATATATCCGTCCATAGAAACTCTTGCATAATCCTCTTCTATGTCATAAAGGACAGCACTTACTGTTACACGTGACCATTTCATCTTATTACACATCTCTAAGTATTGATCATATGTAAAGAAGTCTGGATTCCCTAATAGATACAAAATAACATTCTTTGTAG
>OHBD01001273.1_pt1 | contig 11360 bp, 9 predicted proteins | sample 1577291 | NCBI WGS metagenome assembly OHBD01 (sample SAMEA3879572, study PRJEB24766) | human gut metagenome | biome: human-associated habitat; feature: feces | place: USA | collected 1985/1987
GCGGCGGACTCGATGCGAACGATTCCCCCCTCTTCAAAGGCAAAGCGGACGTTTTCTCCCGCGTCCCGGAACCAGCCGAACCCGCCGTCCGTCAGGAACATGGGCACCGGCAGATAGCTCCACGGCCCCTGCTGCGTAAAGTGCTCCACCACCTGACCGCAGCTGCCCCGGCCCTGCTGATCGGGGCCGTCAAAGCGCTCGCCGGTGCCGTACACATGGCGCTGACCGCCCCGCAGCGTCGTTTCCATCCGGGCGGGCGTTCCGTCCGGCCGCAGAAGGAGGGTGATTTCCGTGCAGGAAAGCGTCCCCAGCGACCAGAGCGCGTCTCCGCCAAAGCGCAGGGGGCATTCCGCCTCCCGGGGCGCGCTTCTCAGGGTCAGCGCCGCGCCGCCCTTCTCACCCTCGGCGCACAGATAAACGCCGGGGCACAGTTCCGCCCAGCCCCGGCCCGTCCGAAGGGGCCGAGTCACGGAAACGGGGCGAAGAATGTCCGTTTCGAACCACGGGGTGCTTTCCTCTCCGCTGACAAAGCGATACCGCAGGGTTCCCTCCTCCGCCGGAAGCGCCCATGTATAGCAATGCTCCCGGATTCCCGGGCGGCCCGGAATGCTTCGGCCGTCCGCGCTCTCCCATACCGGGGCCGCGCCGTCGCACAGACAGCCCAGCCGAATTTCCTGTCCTTCCTGCGGATGCAGGGGCTTGCGGTCGTAACCGCATTCTTCAAAGGGCACCAGCCCTTCCGGCAAATGGCGTATCATGGTTTTTCCTCCCCGCACGCATCAAAACTCGTTTCATCCTGCGCAAAAACGCATTCTTCCAGACATTCGGCCATTCCCGGCGTTTGAGCCGTCAGCCGCAGCGTTCCCAGCAGCGAGGCGCTGCGTTTCTTTTGATTCAACAGCCGCCAGACTGCTTCCTTCTCACCGTTGGAGGTCTGCATGGCCTGCAGCCGTTTTTCCGCCCGGCGCTTCCAGTCGTCCTCCGCCACGGTGCAGCGTTCCAGCTGGAAGGTATGAGGCGTCTCGTCCGCAGGCAGCTCCACCGTCCAGCAGACAGCGTTGCGGGCCGGATCATAGGACGTTTCCATCGTTTCACCATCCAGCCCGACTTCCGTAGGTGCAAAGCCGATGGCTTCCACATGCCACGTTCTGCTTGGCGGCAGCAGGCGCAGGGCTCCCGCAGCCTGCAGGGTCAGTTCGCCGGTTTCCCATGAGAAGCGAACCACCGTGCGCGCCGACTCGCTTCGGATGCTTTCGCCGTCATCCTCGTACAGGTCGAAGGCTCCGTCCGCCCCGGCAAAAATCCGCAGGGTCATTTCCGCAGGCAGCACGTCCGCCCGGGGCTCTTCGCTCAGGGGAACGATCGCCCCGGCCGGGGCCAGCAACGGAAGCCCTTTTCAGCCGGGCGTCCATGGGCTGGGTCACAGCGCAGACCATCAGCGACGGGCCGAAGAGGTACTGATCGGGCGCGGAGTAGGCCTCCGGGCTTTCGGGCCAGCGGTAATAAAGGGGCCGCACCAGCGCCTCCCCCAGCCGGAAGGTGCGCTCCATGGCCGTGTACAGATAGGGCAGCAGCCGGTGGCGCAGGCGCAGCGCATCCTCCATGGCCAGCTCCGCCTCCAGCCCGTAGCTCCACGGCTCCTTGCCGGTAAAGGGGCTGCAGCTGGAATGAAGCCGCAGGATGGGCGAAAACACGCCCAGCTGCACCCAGCGCACGGACAGCTCGTCATCCCGAACGCCGTTCATATGGCCGCCAATATCGTGGCTCCACCACGGGTAACCCGCGTTGGCCGCCATGGCGGTAAACCGGGGCTGGAAGGCCAGCGATTTCCAGCTCATGATGGTATCGCCGGAAAAGCCCACCGGGCAGCGCTGGCTGCCGGGGCCGGCATACCGGGACAGGATCAGGCCCCGCTTGCCGTCCCGACCGTTATCCCGATAATGCAGCTCGTTGAGCACCCAGAGAGGATCCAGCCCGGGAATGGCGCTGGTATTCCCCTGCTGCCAGTCGATCCACCAGAAATCCACACCTTCTTCTTCCAGCGGATGATGCAGGCAGTCCAGATAGGCCCGCAGGAACCCCTCGTCCGCCGCGTCGAAATCCACGCCCTGCTTCTTTTCCGGATCCCGGCCCAGCGCCCGGCAGACGCTTTCGTAGGCTTCCTCGTGGGGCTGCACGCCCCCGGCGGGATGGAGGTTCAGCGTTACGCGCATCCCCCGGTCGTGGAGCGCCCGCAGGAAGCGGGTCGGGGAACAGCTCCCGGTTCCATGTGTAGCCTGTCCAGCCGCTGCCATAGGGCACGTTGGTCAGATGCCAGTCCATGTCGATGACCGCCACCGACAAGGGGACTTTTTTCTCGGCGAACTTTTCCATCAACGCCAGATAGCTTTCCTCGGTATAGCGGTAAAAACGGCTCCACCAGTTGCCCAGCGCCCATCGGGGCAGCAGCGGGGCCGGACCGGACAGGCGGTAGAAATCCCGCAGGCAGGCGGCGTAGTCGTGGCCGTAGCCGAAGAAGTACAGGTCCTCCTCCGCATAGTCCCGGGGGCGAAGCGCGCCGTCCTCCCGCAGAACCATGGAGCGGCTGTCGTCCAGCACGGAAAACCCGTTTCGGGAGATCAGCCCGTCCCCCACGGGAATTTCCCCATCCGCCTGATCCAGCGTCCGGGCCGTTCCGCCCAGCGTGGACAGGGGCTGCCCGTAGCGCCAGTCGCTCATATAAGCGCTGAGCCCGCCCTTGACGGAAAGGCTCAGGCCCTCCGGGGAGAAGGGCTTTTCGTCGTAGGACAGATGCAAAAAGGGCGTATCCAGCTCCACCCGGCCCGGAAAGCGCCGTGCTTCCACCTCCACCGGCGGGAAATCCCGGCATTGGACGGCGGTGGTGGGGCGATCCTCAAAATGTCCCCCGGACTGATATTCCAGACGGATCAGTCGTTCCGTCAGAAAGGTGATGCGATAATTTTTGCCCGTCCATTGGGTGGTGGTCATGAGCGACCCTCCTTTTGCAAAACCGGGGAGCATTCCCTGCTTCGGCGGAAAATTGGGAAATGTTAGGACAATGCCGCACAAATGAGGTGGCGCGATAACGAGTGCATTTTTTGTCAGACGCAATGGCAAAACTCGAAGGTTTACTGGAGGTAAATCGAGAGTTTTGCAAGCAGCGGATGGCGGAAAATGCATCGCTAGCGCCGCTGCCGAATTGTGCGGTATTGCCTTAGGTGAAATATAGATGAAGTACAGAAAAGAACCGCCCGGTTTTCCGCCGGGCGGCGTTTCAGGGCGCGGAGGGGGCGTACCCGGCGCGCCCCTCCGGCTCATAAAGCAGTCAGAAGATCGAACGTCCGATCAGTCCTGCGCCGCCAGATAACGGGCGTAAGCGCCTTCGTAGATCTTGTTCATGTCTTCCAGACCCATGGTCTTCAGCTGTTCCACATAGGCGTCCCATTCCTCGTCGATGCCGCCCTCGGCAACCCAGCGGGCGCGGGTGGTATCCACGTAGGTATCGATGTCCGCCTGCAGGAAGGACAGCTCGTTGTATTCGTCGGCGGTGTACTTCAGCTCGGGGAAGCAGGGGCGCACATACTGGGCGGTCTCCGCATCCATGGCTACCTTCAGGCCGTCGCCCTCGGTGGGATCCAGAATGATCTTCTTGTCAAACTCGATGGAGCAGTACTTGGGGCCGAAGTCGCGCAGGGAGCGATCCCAGTACCACGCGTCGGCGCTGGTGCCCTCCGGCGGGTTGTTCAGGGTGTAGGTGCCGTCCGCGTTGGCGGTGGTCACCTCGCCCAGGCCGCCCCAGAAGTTCTGGATGCTGGCTTCGCCGGTGTAGAACTGATCCGCCCAGCGCAGCACCACTTCGGGATGCTTGCACACAGTGGTGATGGACAGCTGGTTGGACTTGAGGGAATACAGGCCGTTCAGGTCGCCCTGCTGATAGCGCTGACCGTCGGGGCCGGCGATGGGCGCGATGACCTTGTACTCGTCCTTCCAGTTACGGAAGATGGCGTCATAGCTCCAGGCGTAGCAGAAGCCCACGCGGGAGACGTTGGGGTCGTCGCACTTGGCGTCGCGGATCTGGTCGTTCTGAGTGAAGAGCTCGTTGTCGATCAGGCCGTCCTGATAGAGCTTGTGGGCCCACTTGATGCCCTCTTTGTATTCTTCGCTGGTATAGGCGTAACGGACGGTGCCGTCGTCGTTGACCAGATAGCGCTGGCCGTACACGTCGGTCATGCCGAAGGGAGACAGGAAATCCATGCCCAGACCGATGCCGGTGAAGGGGATTTCATCGTTGGGGTCGCCGTTGCCGTTCGCGTCCTGCTCCTTGAAGGCGCGCAGCACGTTTTCCAGCTCGTCGATGGTGGTGGGCACTTCCAGACCCAGATTTTCCAGCCACTTCACGTTGATGACCGGCACGTTGCAGGCCACGGGGCGCTTGGGCATCCGGGAGGGCAGGGAGTAGATGTGTCCGTCCGCAGAGGTGGAAATCGCCTTCAGGGCGGGCATTTCTTCGAAGGCCTTGGTCAGGTTGGGCATATACTGCTCAATCAGGTCTTCCAGCGGCAGGAAGTATTCCACGTTGTTGATGATGTCGGACTCGCTGAAGGTCTGGAAGCCCAGCACCACTTCGGGCAGCGCGCTTTCGCCGCCGGCCAGCATCACGGGCTTCTGGTTGTCAGCCCAGTCGTTGGAGGAAACGATCTGCCAGTTGACCTTCACATTGGATTCCTTTTCCAGATTCACCAGGAAGGGGTTGGTCTTGAAGGAATCGCCCATGGAACCCCAGCGCATCGTCAGCACGTTAATGGTGATGGGTTCATCCACGATGGGCATTCCCTCGGCATGGAAGCCTTCGGGAATCTCCGCCAGAGCGGAGGCGCAGGCCAGAAGCATCGCGATGGCCAGAAGCAGAGACACCAGTTTCTTCATTGAGGTTACCTCCTTATTTCCTAAACGGCGTGCGCCGTTTGGTTTTCCATCGTTGGGATACGGATCATCATCCCTTGACCGCGCCGATCATCACACCCTGATCGAAATACTTCTGCACGAAGGGATAGACGCACATGATGGGCACGGTGGCGACGATGATCATGGCATACCGCATCAGGTTGGCCTTGCGCAGCGCAATCAGCGCGGCCTCGCCGGTGCCCAGCGCCGACTGAATCTGCTGGGTGACCAGAATGTTGCGCATGATCAGCGCCAGCGGGTACAGCCTCTCGTCCCGGATGTAGATCAGGGCGTTGAAGTAGCAATTCCACTGGCCCACCGCCGTCCAAAGAGCAATGACGGAAATGACCGCCTTGGACAGGGGCAGCGCGATAGTGAAGAAGAACCGCAGGTTGCCGCAGCCGTCGATCTGGGCCGCGTCCCACAAATCGGGCGGCAGACTGGTCTCAAAGAAGGTGCGAGCCACGATGACATTGTAGGCGCTGACCGCAAAGGGCACCACCATCACCCAGAAGGAGTTGTACAGCCCCAATTCCTGCACCGTCAGGAAGATGGGGATCAGACCGCCAGAGAAGAACATGGTGAACACGAACAGCCCCATCAGCGCTTTCCGGCCCCAGAGATCCCTCCGGGACAGGGCGTAGGCCGCCGGAATATTGACCGCAAGGCCGACGAGGGTGCCGACCACGGTGTACAGGATGGTGTTGCGGTAGCCCACCCAGACGTTGGGCTGGTTGAGCAGTTCCTCGTAGCCGTCCAGCGTGAAGCCTACCGGCACGAACCAGACGTGCCCGCCCGCCACGGCCGACGGGTCGGAAAAGGAAGCGATGACGATAAACCACAGGGGATACAGGATCAGGATCAGCAAAACGGCGCAGATCAGGTAGAGCACCACGTCAAAGGCCACGTCCTTGGGCTGGCGGCGCACGCGGTTCCGTCCGTGGGACGCATGGAGCGTCTGTTTCCCGGTCGTCGTAGTCATCCTCCGTCCCTCCTTACCACAGGCTGGTTTCGCCCAGCTTCCGGGTGATACAGTTCACCAGAAGCAGCAGCCCGAAATTGATCAGATTATTGAACAGGTTAACGGCGGTGGATACCGCGTACTGGCTGTTGCGCAGGCCCATCTTGTACACGTAGGTGGCGATGATCTCGCTGGTAGACATGTTCAGGTCGTTCTGCATCAGGAAGACCTTTTCAAAGCCCACGTTCATCAGATTGCCCGCCCGAAGGATCAGCATGATGCAGGCGGTGGCCATGAGCAGCGGCAGGTCGATGTAGCGCATCTTCTGCCAGCGGGTCGCGCCGTCCACCGTGGCGGCCTCGTAGAGGGTGGGGTCGATGGAGGACAGGGCGGCCAGAAACACGATGGAGTCCCAGCCCGAATGCTGCCATACGTCCGACCAGACATAGATGCTGGGGAAGCCGGAGGCGCTGGTCATCACGTTGGGCGCGTCCTTGCCCAGCAGCCGGTAAAACGCGCCCACCAGCCCGCTGGAGGGGGACAGCCAGATCAGCAGAAGGCCCACCATGACCACCGTGGAGATGAAGTGGGGCAGGTATAGAATGGTCTGAAAGGTGCGGCGGAACCGCATGGCGGTGATCTGGTTGATCATCAGCGCCAGGATGATGGGAATCGGGAACCCTACCGCCAGACTGTACAGGCTCAGCCGAAGAGTATTGCGGATGGTGGCCTCGCACTGATAGGAGTTGAAAAAGCGCTGAAAATTTTTGAACAGCGGCTCCGCCCACGGGCTTCCCAGAATGCCCAGCGAATTCTTGTAGTTCTTGAACGCGATCACCACGCCGTACATGGGCTTGTAGGCAAACAGGATCAGCAGCACCAGCGAGGGCAACAGCAGCAGATACAGTCCCCAGTTCCGGCTGATCCGCTTCCACGTTCCAGAGCGATCCATACGGCGTCCCTCCCATTTCGTTTTTTGATTTACCGCTTAACTTGCTTTTACTCTATCACCGAAAAATTCCCTTGTCAAGATACTTTTTTTGTTTTCATGCAAAGAATCGTTGAAGATGTTGAAAATAATAGATTTTTGTTTTTATTTTTCTTTTGAAGTTGAAACTATCGCTCGGCCCCCTCAGCGCATTGTATGGAAAAAAACTTCCCATTTTCTTCATCATTGCAAAGTTTATCGTTTAACCCATTGCAAAGCATTTACGGTTGTGTTATATTGATAGAAAGCACTTTGAAAAGGAGGCGGCACGTTGATCACCCTCAAGGAGATCGCACAGGAAGCCGGCGTCAGCACGACCACCGTCTCCAATGTGCTCAACGGAAATTCCAGCCGTGTCTCCGCCGACACGGCAGAGCGTATTCAGGCCATTATGAAACGATCCGGCTACGTGCCCAATCAGGCCGCCCGTTCATTGGCCCAGCGGGAATCCCACGTCGTTGCCATCATCGTTCAGGCTTCGCCCGGCGAAAACATCTTCCGCAACCCCTATACGGCGGAATATGTGGGCGCGCTGACGCTGGAGCTTCAGGAGAACGGCTACTATCCCCTGATCCGCTTTTCCGACGACTACAAGGAGATCGATGCGGATCTGCGGGGATGGAACGTGGCGGGCGTGATCTTCAGCGGCGCGTACAACCGACACCTGCACACGCTGAAATCCCTGACCGATATCCCCACCGTTTTCACGGACTGCTACGTGCGTATTCCCGGAGCCAACCATGTCGGCATGGACGACGACGCGGGCGGGCAGATCGCGGGCGAATATCTGATTCACATGGGACACCGGCACGTGGGCTTTCTGGGCAACAACGTGGACGAAAGCGACGTAGACCGTCACCGTCTGGACGGTTTCCGAACCGGGCTTGCCGAAGGCGGCGTGGAGCTGCGGGAGGAATTTATCCTTCATCGCCGGGAAGAACTGTTCCCGCCGGATTCGCTCCGGCAATTGATGGCACGTCCCGATCATCCCACCGCGTTTTTCTGCACCTCCGATCAGGCGGCGGTCCAGCTGATGCAGGCGCTTTCTCGGCTGGGGCTGCGCGTCCCGGAGGACGTTTCCGTAGTCGGCTTCGACGATCTGCCGCTGGCCACCATGGTGCAGCCGGCGCTGACCACCCTGTCGCAGGACATTTCCCAAAAGGCCCATCTGGTGGTGGAAATGCTGCTGCGACACATCCGCCAGCGGGGCCTTGCCCCCGAACGGACGCTGCTGGGCACCTGTCTGGTGGAGCGGCAAAGCGTCCGCCGTCTGGAACCCGCCGAGCCTGAACCCGGCGCAGGATCATAGAAAGGAGCCCCTTTATGGCTTATCAGGTCACTGGCAACGAATATCTGTCCCTGCCCACCATCCGGGAAAACGACGGTGCCGTCGAGGGCGTCACCTTCCTGTACATGCAGGTCAAGGGACTTTTGGAAATCCGCGGAAAGGACGGGCTGATCCGTCCCTATGTGGAGCTGGACGGCCAGCGTCTGCCTCTCTGCCCCGTATGGAGCCGTGAGCACTGCTGGATCCCCCGCTTCGTCTCGGAGGAACAGGCTCTCCGCTTCACCTGCACCTATCTCACCCCCGTGGGTGAACGGGCGCTGGTTCTCCGGCTGTCCGTTCAGAATCAGAGTGCCGAACCCCGCACCGTCCGTTTCGGCACGGACGGTCAGTGGGATCAGACGCTGCACGAGGTCAACGAGACCACGGAACTGACTGATGGCCGGGAAGCCTATGGATCCGGCTGGAACCATATGTTCATTTTCAGCCAGAAGCCGGGGCTTCCGCTGTTCGCCTTCGCGCCCTGTGTGGCCGATCCGCAGCAATTTGCGGAGATCGACCAGCAGGCCCGGTGGAATCGGTCGGATTTTACCTACGACATCTACCGGGAGACCGTGCTGCAGCCCGGCGAGACCGCCGTGCTGGATATCCCGTGGGGCGTGGGCTATGAGGGCGTTGCCGCCTCCACCAGCGCCAAGGAGCTGCTGCGGCAGGGCTTTGACGCGGTTTACGACCGCACCGTCCGCTGGCTGTCCGCCCGGGAAAAGCCTCTTGCCGACCCGAAGCTTCACGAGCTTCTGAACACCAATCTGTTCTTCGCCTTTTTCTACGCTTCCGGCCGCACCGTCGACACGGAGGAATTGTGCCTGATGACCAGCCGAAGCCCGCGCTACTACGTCTCCGCCGCGTACTGGGATCGGGACAGTCTGCTGTGGGCCTTCCCGGCCATTCTGACGGTGGACGCAGCCTACGCCCGGGAGATCCTGACCTATGTGTTCACCCGTCAGGCCCGGAATTTCGGCGTTCACAGCCGCTTTATCGACGGAACCATGCTGGAACCCGGCTTCGAGCTGGACGAGCTTTGCGCGCCGGTCATCGCCCTGGACCGCTACGTGGAAAAGACCGGCGATACCGCTTTTGCGGCCCGGCCCTTTGTGCGGGACGGTCTCGAAGAAATTCTACGCAGAATGGAGGCCAAAAAGCATCCTTCCGTCCCAATGTATGAGACCTTCCTGCAGCCCACGGACGATATGCATAACCATATTTACCTGACCTACGACAACGCACTGGTGTGCTATGCGCTGCGGGCGCTGGCGGAGCTGCTGAACCGTTCCGAGCTGGCGGAAGAAACGGAACGCACCCGCCGGGCGGTTTACGAACACTGCGTCAAGGAGCAGAACGGGCGGCCCTTCTTCGCGTGGTCGGTCGACCTGAACGGCCACTTTGACATTTACGACGAGCCGCCGGGAAGCCTGCTGCTGCTCCCCTTCTACGGTTTCTGTGAAGAAAGTGACCCCATCTGGCAAAACACGGCGGCCATGATCCGGGACGAGAGCTATCCGCTGTCCTTCGCCGGGCACCCCATTGCGGAGATCGGCTGCAAGCACGCGCCCCATCCGTGGATCCTTTCCATCTGCAACAGCCTACTCAGTGGCCACGCGGACAGCGCTCTGCTGCACCTAAGCCGCACGCCGCTGGATAACGGCGTTGCCTGTGAAAGCGTCAACGAAGATACCGGCCTTTGCGAGACCGGCGAAGCCTTCGCCACCTGTGCCGGTTTCCTGAGCTACGCACTGTACTGCGCCTGCTGCAAAGACTGATCTTTATCATTACAGCAAACCGCCCCGGCAATGCCGGGGCGGTTTTTTGTATGTTTTTTGTTCACCGTGCCCGTTCAGGCCATTCGCTGCTGTATTCCAGCGTTCCGTCTTTTTGTACCCAAAGGGCTTCCACGCCCGGCCAGCCTTCCACCAGCGCCTTGCCTTCATCCAGCGACATCACGAACAAAGCGGTGGACAGCGCGTCCGCCAGCCCGGAATCCGCCGTCCATACGGAAACGGCCCAGTGGTGCTCCGCCGGGTAAAGGGTCTCCGGGTCGATAATGTGGTGGTACTGCTGGCCGTCCACCGTGTAGTAGCGCTGATAGCTGCCGCTGGTCACCAGCGAAGCGTCCGTCATGTCGATCACCGCAAGGTTCTGCTGCTGCGCCGATAAATCGGGATTCTGCACTCCCGCCCGCCAGGGCGTTCCGTCGCCCTTTCGCCCGATGGAGCGCAGATTGCCGCCGATGCTCATGAGCAGGCTGTCCACGCCCTGCGCTTCCATTTTCCGCGCTGTCAACTCCACCGCATAGCCCTTGGCGATGGCTCCCACGTCCAGCGACATTTCCGGGTCGGCCAGATAAACGGTACTGGCGTTCGGGTCCAGCACCATCTGGTCAATATCCGTATGTTCGCCCGCCCGGTACAGTTCCTCCGCCGAGGGAACCGCCGCGTGTTCCGGATCGGCCAGCCCCAGCTCCCGGTATTCGTGCCAGATGGAAAGCACGCTGCCCAGTGCGATATTGGTTTTGCCGCCGGTTTGAGCATAGATTTCCTTACCGAAAGTAAGCAGGTCGTACAGGGGCTGTTCCACCGCCACCGGCGCGATCCCAGCGTTTTGGTTCACGGTATAAAGATTATTCACGCCCTCGTAAGCCTGATAAATATCGAACAGCCGGTGGTAAACCTTCAGTTCGTCATGGACGGTCTGCAAAATTTCCTGCGCAGCCTCCTGCGTATCCGCATAGACCACCACCTGTGAAAACGTGTCGAACACGTCCAGAAAGCTGGTTTCGTACCGTTTGCTTTCCGCGGCCGCACAGGGGACAAGGGCCGCCCAAAGCAGCAGCGCCGCCATCCATCCCGCCAGTTTCCTCATGTTTTTTCCTCCCAACCTGTTTCCGTTTCGCTATGAAAAGTTTCTTCCCCGGGCTGCCGGATTCCTGTTTTCTGCCGTAAAACGCCTTTTTCTCCATACTACCGTCATGTAGGACTACAATACATCTTGGACAATCGAAAAAAAGATATGAGAGATAGGGTCTCATGAGTTAAAGTTAAGTTACCACACCAACTTTACGGAAGGAGACCATATCCCTCATGAGCAAGAGTATAACACAAGACATGGCGTATCGGCAATCGCTG
>OHBD01001290.1_pt1 | contig 11238 bp, 10 predicted proteins | sample 1577291 | NCBI WGS metagenome assembly OHBD01 (sample SAMEA3879572, study PRJEB24766) | human gut metagenome | biome: human-associated habitat; feature: feces | place: USA | collected 1985/1987
CCCAAGTTTTCACCTCCGCCCTGAAATTGCTCCGCCCTTAATCTGCTCTGACCTGAATACAGAGATATTGTAGCGGATATGAGAAGGAAACGAAACTTGCAAATGATGCAAGTATTCTAGTAAGACCGCAGTGTTCAATACCCCCTATGTCCATATCGCTTGTGTACAACATACACAATTTATATACAAATACTGATGATTTTCCATTCGCTGTCTGTTGCATTTCCTGACGTTAAATGTCTATATAGACAGAAACTCCTTTAACCGAACAATGTTGAACTAATATGAATTTGCCTGATCAGCAGTTCATATGTGCCCTGAATTTTCAGAAAAGCGCGCGACTGAAAATTTTACTGCTGCAAGCTATCAGCAGCAGAGGGCAGTCGGTTGATAGCAATACGTAACAAAATAAAGGAGGTCACGAACATGAAGAAATTTGTGGTGTGGGTTCTTGCAATCATTATGCTGCTTTCGGTATGCCCGATGGCCCTCGCTGCGGAAAATTCCGAGGTTGCACCATATGGCGGTACCACAAGCGCTTACTTGACTTTGTTCAGTTGTACGATGTATTCTGGCAAGGGATCGGGCTATACGGTCGCGACTTTGCAGAAGGGCACTACTGTATGGAGTTCGGATACAAGCGGTACATGGTATAAGGTCACTTACGGAACGGATACCGGTTATATCGAAGAAGCAAAACTTTGCGAGAAAACAAAGTGTTACTATACTGTTGCCTCAAAACTCAATTTACGAGCAGAGATTGGGACATCCGCTCAGATAATTGGCACCATCGATTACAACACCTTTGTGCAGGTAAATAATTATAACGCGGATGGCACATGGGCTAAAGTCAAAGTACGAGAAGGGCAATATGTTGGATCGGTTGGTTGGGTTTCGACAGAGTACCTGAGAAAGTACGACGGTATTTGAGCAGTTACACGAGAGGGGCAGCGCTGCTGCCCCCCCTCCATGTAAAAAACTGTCACGAGGAGATAAACATGAACAGATTGCGTAAGCTTGTCGGCATACTTTTAGTAATCTCGGGACTGACTGGCCTGCTGGGCTGCAACCGAGAATCTCAAAAAGATGCCATCGGATCTCTACCAGATTTGCCGGAAGCATCGTCCGGTTTTACATATCAAGCTGCCTATACAGACATTGCTGCTAAACTATTATTTGCAGACGGCGAAAGCTTTCTTGCAGAGAAGAACGGGCAGCGGGAAATCTATGAAAACGGAAAAAACACAGAGGTTGTAGGCGATGATATAATTGCTTTTACGCTTTGGCAGGGGAATCGCTATTACTTGCATGAACAGAACAACTCTGCTTTTTTGGAAACTCCGTCCAGAGCAAAAATCTCTTTAGAGGAAGATACGCGCGGGTATGATCCGAATCATATTCGTGCGCAGCTTGTTTTCAGCCAGAAAGAGCAATATCTGCGATATGGGTATCAATTGTATGTTCTAAATGAAGATACGGCAGCGCTGGTGGGGCACGATATTCGCTGGGTAGGTGTAGGGATCGTCAATGATACAGTATATGCTGTAGGCAATATGGCAGATAAAAAGCAGACGGAGGGCAGCGGATACACGGCGCTATATCAAATAGATAACGGACAAGCGACCCCTATCGCGGCGCTTACACACGGCGCGTCTATTGTCTGCGGCGGCGAAGAGGGCTTGTATATTCTTGTAAACGACATGATATATCAGTACCAAAACGGTCAGCTGATGAGCCTGACCCAACTTCTTCCGCTTGGGATCGTCTCAAATGAAATAACAGGAATGACTGCGGCAGCTGATGGATTACATCTGCTCACAGAGGACGGTTTTTACACGCTGTCGAAATGCGAAGACACAGAACTGGCGTCCTCAGAAGAAGCAACGGCAGATACAGTACTGCGTGTCGGCTATTGCAATGACGAAGTCGGGAATATTCAGGCGGCTCTGGCTGCCTTCGCTGCGGAAAACCCCCAAATTACATTAGAGACAGAAACATATGCCTCGCATGATGAACTGTTGATCAAAATCATTTCTGGGGATGTTCCAGACGTCCTGTGGTTTAACGGCGAACTGGCAACCCTTCAGATGCTTGCTGGTAAGGGGATGCTACGGGAGCTGGGCAGCATTGCGGCTGATCTGAACAAATCTGACGAGTATTATGAAAATATTCTTGAATGCGGAACATTCGGCGACGAACTCTATGTCCTGTTTCCGGCATTCTCAGTTGAAATATTCTCCGTGCCAGAAACAATTCTTCCCGAAAGCCGTAAGATTGAAACTTGTCAACAATTCGACGAACTGTTTCTTCCGTATTGTCCGAACGGATATGGTTGGACAACCCAGAATATTGTCTTGAATTGGTTCCTGAATGATAGCCTTTCGGAGTTTGTAGACTACGATACAAAGGAATCGAACTTCCAACAAAACAGTTTCTACGAAATGCTTGCGTTCTGCAAGAAGTTCCCTGTCGAATTTGAGGCAGCGACAGCCGACCAGCCCTTCCGAACGGTTTCCTTGAGAAGTCCGGCGGAAATTGTGAGCGAAGAAACTCATTACGCACTCTTTTCTTCTTTTGATGCGGGGGTTTCCTTTTCACCGCTTCCCTTCTCTTCTTATGCGGGTTTTGGCGTAAATGCAGACTCGTATCTTGCTGTGACAAGGGCCTGCCAGAACGACGAAGCGGTAAATGCTTTGCTGCGATTTATTTTCTGTACCGACACCCAGGTTGAAATCGCTCAGCAGGAGTTCGGGAAAATTGTTTTAAATAAGCAGGCAAATGAGAAACTCTGGTCAGATGCCGATGATAGTGAGGAATGGAAGCTTGCCTGTGAAATGCTGCAGAGTATTTTGCAGCGTGTTGATCATCTGAATGGCTGCGTCGATTATTCCGTCATAGAGATTATCGCAGAAGAGAGCAACGCGTATTTTCAAGCGGATGCCTCTGTACAGGATGTTGCGTCCAGAATAGATCAACGTATAACCTTGTATTTGATGGAACAAGAGTAATCTCAATGAATTATTCTTATGCACAGACTTTGTGCTATTTGGAATATTTCAAAAAAATCGTTGCATTTCTACAAATTTTGCGTCTATATATTAAAAAGCATTTTTATCCGTGCATGGTGTGAACTGGATTTTGCAAAAACAGAGACTGCAATTGAGCAGTCTCTGTTTTTGCAGAATTATAAAGTATACACAAAAATCGGCCATGCGGATGAAGAAAAGTCGCGATGTATAATGCAATCTTTTGAGAGAATAAAAATGCTGCTTGATACAATCCATTCGGAATATATGGGGATGCGAACGGGGTGAAATTGAGACAATTGAATAAATGCACGCAAGCAGACTATGCAGGACAAGCCCACAACACAAGAAGCAAGAAAAAATGAATATTAAGTACGGGAGGATTCAAATGATTTACTGTGTTTGCCCCAAGTGCAAAGCAAAGCTGAAAATTGATGAAAACGACACTATGCCGGGATGTAGAGAGCTTGAGGAGGTTTATTGCCCGATATGTGATGAAGAAGTCACGAAAGTATTTACCAGCGGAATCCCAACTGTGACCGTAGAAGAAAAATAAAATCGTTTCCGTTCTTTCCATAGATGAGTGATACTTACAAACCATGCGAAATAACTGTAAAGAGAGGACCGGAAAAGATGGACTTGTCGCCGAAAAAGAGAGATTGCATTCGAGGGTTTCAACGATTGGGTTTTAAGTGGCGTTATATGGGAGCGCAGAGCGGAACAGAGGTTTATACGGATGCGCTAACGGTTACTGGCAGATGGTGATTTGCCTATGAAGAAATTCTTTTTAGGATTGGCGTTATTTCTTGGAGGTCAAATTGGACTTGCTGGATGGCTTGTTGCAAGCACCTCAATATTTCAGCGTGGCGGAGTATCCTCCGTTATGAGCGCACTTCGCGCAGGATCAGGTGTCACGATTATTGTTTTCTATATTCTGATGTCCTTGGTTGGCCTTGTACTCTCTATCCATGAAATAATAAAAGATACTCCACCTAAAAAGTAAACAGGCGAAACGGTTGAGTGATAATCAGATCACTATGGGGTACTACTGATTTCGGTTAGCAAAATTCAGAGAAGTTTTCGCTAAGCACCTAACGCAATGCGGGGCACAAAGTTATTGCTAACTATGTGTCCCGCATTTTTGATGTCACGGTTTTCATTTGAATTTCCTTATGACAAGGAAAACATATGCCCCTCGTGTTTCTTGCAGCGTAAAACCGTACCCAGCAAGACTTAAGCAACTTGCTTTCAGTTATTCCATGCGCGTAGGTGCAGCATACCGAAGCACGAGAAAATAAGATTATGCTCTGAAATAAGCAGGACAGCAGCCTATATACTGCTGTAAAAATCGGTGTGAGAAACCAGTCGGAGAGCCCAAAGCCGCGGTAGCCTGTTATGCAGTTGTGTATAATTTATTCGTCTGTAATGGGAACTATGTGAGACCCAATAGGGGAGGATTCCATAGATACGCGGTGTTTATTCCACCCAATTTTCGACGGCCAGATCAGGCACACGCTCAAACTCTCGGACGTTGTTTGTGACCAGAATAATATCTTCAGATCTAGCGTACGCGGCAATCAGCATATCTAATGGACCAATCAGTGGACCTCTATCCTGTAGACAGGATCGGACTTCGCCGTAGGAACGCTGTGAGATGGTTTGAAGTTTATGTTAGAAGCGTTTCTATAGTTTACATTATCGTCCTACGATCTTCCCGAAAATCTGCTTCTTCCCGTCGTCATACCGCTGGATCACGACCATGACGGTATCGCCGGTTTTGAAGTCCGAGTCCTCGTAGTGGAACGAATACCGGCACATGACGACCGCGCCGTCGGAGAGGTTGCAGAACACGCCGCCTGCGTATTTGCCCGCGATGGTTGCCCTGCGGCGGCAACCGACGGGGTGGCGCAGGCTGGCTTCGTCGAAGGGATTCAGAACGGTCTCCTTGACGGAGATCTCCAAGGTACCGGTTTTGCGGTCAAACTGCTTGATCACGCAGGTCAGCTCATCGCCCGGATGGTACTGTTCCCGCAGGTCGGGGATGGCGGCGTAGCTCATGTCGCGCTGTGAAAGATTTACATCGTAGCCGTAACACTCGACCAAACACCGGCGCGGCCCAACGGCCAACACACGACACGGAAGGCGGCTGCCCGGCTGGTGGAGCGGCTGCGTGGAGAAGAAATAACGCCGGGACGCCAGCGCCAGACGGCGAGAGCCGATGGTGAAACAGTGCCAGCAGCCAAATATGGGTTATAAAAAATCACGTAAAGTGTCCAACTTTACGTGAATTAGTATCCAAACACTTACCGCGTCAGGGTTTCCTGTGTTGGTGACGGGAATACTGACTGCATATGGGCATAGAAAGACCGCCGACACGATACCGTATCGGCGGGTAAAACCGTATTGAATTTTACACGTTATGCGCCGATCTGCAAAACGCCGACGCTCTGGATACAGCGGCGCTTGCTCTCAAGCGACGGATGAACGTACAGCTTCAGCGTTGTTTTAATGTCCGCGTGACCGAGCAGCTCACTGACGCTTTTTATATCCGCGCCTGCCTCCACACATCTTGTTGCAAACGTGTGCCGCAGCGCATGAAAGCCGCGGTGCCGAATGCCGCAGCGCCGCAGAAGCACCGTGAACTGATACTGGCAGGTGCGCGGGTCCATGGGGCGATCTTCGCGGCCGGTCATCAGATAGGCATCTGGCGGGAGCTTCGCGGAAACCCTTTTCAGCAAAAGCAGCAGCTCTGGATGCAGCGGTATGATCCGCTCGGAGCTGTCGCTTTTCGGGCGCTGCACCAGAAGCTGGGATACGCCATGCAGCGTGACGCGCTGCACAGACCGGCGGACATGGAGCGTCCCGGAAAGAAAATCAATATCGCTTACGCGCAGCGCGCAGGCCTCACCGACGCGAAGTCCCGCATGAAGCGCTAGCATTACGGCAAGGCTGATTTTCTTTGACGGGAATAGGGCTTTTCCGAGTACAGCAAGCTCCGTCTCAGAAAATACGTCGATCTTTTTCTGCGTACAAGCCGGGAGCTTCGCGTTCAGCGCGTCGCAGACGCAGTGATACTCCCGCTGAGCAAAGCGCAGCAGTGTTTTGATCAGCACGGCCAGATCGCGTACTGTTTTTGCGGACAAACCGCCGCCACTGTGAAGGCGTCCGTGCTGCTTCATCCAGAGAAGGAAACTAGAAAGCTCTTTCGCCGTCAGTCTGGACACTGGAATGCCTCCGAGGTGCGGCAGAATATGGCGTTCCAGCATGAAACGGTAACGCTCCCGTGTGGAGAGTTTGACATCGGTTTGAAGCAGATACTGAGAAAAAAGCTCTTTCAGCGTCAGCTCACACGCAGCCGTGCTTTCGTGTGTCAGCGCCTGCATTGCTGCCAGCTGCTTCTTCTTTGCAATATCGTGCGTCCGCCCATAGACAGACTTGTATTTTGCCTTGCCATTTGGCAAGCGCATGGCGATATACCGCGCCTCCCAGCGACCGTCTTTCCGGTGATAAATGTTCTCTCCGTATTTCGGCAAGTGCTCCACCTTTCCTTTTTACCAGAATCATGACGGCAAATACAAGACAAAACCGTTCTGCATCTGCTGATGCAGATTTACATAACTGCTTCACACACTTTTTACACGATGAAATTTGCAAGAAATTGATGATTGAAGACATGGAATCGGGTTGACTTTTCTATATCTGCATGTATAATTAAGTGTGAAAGCAGAATATTTTGTGGTTTAATCGTCACGTGAAGTTGGACACTTTACGATAAAAAATCCTCGCCGTACACACGGTTAGGATACCACAAAAGAGAAAACCAATTCTGCGGTCATACAATTTCATACTGCGTGATTTTTGCTTGCCGAGGATGTGTAATCACAGGTCGCAGCCATGATTGGACTGAGCCTGTGATGAAAGAGGAAGGCTGTGTACATTGGGAGTGTACGCGGCTACTCGCCCGGAGCCGTAAGGATGAGCAAGATTCCAAAGTGGCACGCGGCAGAACGTAAGACAGCGTTTTGTTTGCAAGTCATGTGATCGAAAGATCGCCATTGTGGGGCTTGCCCCATGAGAAGGTAGGAGTCAGAGCGCGGATGTAAATTACATCCATAGTCCAAGTCGGAAGAATCGCTATTCTCACTGCATGGGATTCTGTCTATTTTATGATCCCTGAAATGCAGAAGGCAGACAAAAAACGTATGGTAGGCAGCACGATGATCTGCTTATTGTACTTGACACGGGCGTCAACTGTTCCCTCTTTTACGGAACAATTGGCGCTTTTTTTGTTTGTGTCCAATCCAGATTATCCCACGACGGGGATAGTTTGCGAAAAAGTACGATAGGAGGAAGATCATGCGCGACGAAGAACAGCAGAGAAAAGAGCGTCAGGCAAAACTGCTATCCGCGATCGAGCGGAAGATTGCCTATAAAAACATTGATTTTATCATTCAGCACCAGAACGATACCAAGGACGAGCTTGCAGCTTACCTGAAAGCCTGCATGGACGACATCGGACATGCCCCCGCCAAAGTGGAAATCATCGGCGGCGATCTGATCGAATACCGCTTCGGCTCGTGGGCAAAAGCGCTCGGCAAGATTTACAGCGGACCGCTCTCCACAGTCAAATATCCACCAGCCTTCAAAGACAGGAAAATCGTGCAGGATATGCTTCGGCAAGCTCTGGAGCAGTACCGCAGCACGCATCCTCAAAAGGGGGTGCAGTGATGGGACGGCAGCATCCGGACAAATCGCTGGAGAACGCCCTGCATCGGATCGTCAAGCAGCGCACGCTTGCCGCGCTTTCCATGAAGAACGTCGCGTTCGTGCTGGAGCATCAGGACGATACGCTTGACGATCTAACAAAATATCTTCGCGCCCGCCGCATGGAGTTTGACCGTCCACCGACGCGCTCGGAGATCATCGGCGGGGACTTTATCGAATACCACTTCGGCAGCTGGAGAAAGGCTTTGCTGGCAATCGGCGTAAAGAGTGAATGGGCGCTGAACGCCCGGCCGCGAAAGCTGGAAGAAACGAAGCTGTATTTAGATGAATACGCTGCGCAGAAGCAGCAGCACCAGCAGGAAAAGCAGCAGAAAAAAGAAGCAAACAAGCGCAAGGACACCGAGCGCCGCAAACAGGCTGCAAAAGCCGGAGGCTCCAAATGAGCGGCGGGCGCGGCACCTTCGACGGGCAGCACTGGCGGGAAGAGCTTCTTCGCAAGCGCACCAAAGAAGCGTTGGAGCGTTACCCGGCCGGCGAGCGCCGCCTGCATTATAACGAAGAATACAAACGGCAGACACTCATCTACAATCAGGAGCGCGACGCAAAGAAACGCGCGAAAAAAGAACGCTATGAGCAGCGGATGCGCAAGCAGGCAGAAGCCAGGAACCAGAAATCCGCTGCCAAAGCGCCGGTAACAGCCGAATCCTGATCTCTCCTTTCAGAAAGTGAATGAAAGGAGGGTTGAAGGATGGCAGTGAATAAAAGCAAAAAGCAGTTTCAAGGCAAAAATCGCCGGTTCCGCGGCGATGTCTGGTTGGATGAAAAAGTAAGCGCCAGAACCATGTACGCGCTGCAAGAGCGCGGCGTTAAATTCCCGCCGGGTACGAATGTTCGAGGTACGCGAGAGTTTAAGGATGAATTTAAGCGCCAGTTGAGCAAGTTCAAGCAGGAACACGCTGCAAAGATCGCCGCCAAAAAAGAAGCCGCAAAGGCGGCGCAGGCAGCAGCCCGGCAGCCCGCAGCTGAAGAAACTGCTCCACTATAAATTAGGTATACGATCTGCATGGGAACAGATTTGTATAAACAAGACTCTGGCTCCATCCCCCCTGTGAGCCGACTGCCAGCGCGTCACCCCCTGACGCGCATGAAATCCCCGGTTCCGAATTGGGAACGCGGAACCGGGGGATCTCAAAACAAATCTACCGGGCCTTCGCCCGTCTCGAAATGATGAATCGCATCGACAACTGAATAGCCACAGCATGAGAGCATATTGCCCCGGCGAAGCGACGCGAAGAAACGAGCGCACCAACGGGCAGAAAACGCGGTCTACGTCGCGGCGGGCGGGAGCGCAGGAAGCGGTATTGTATCTGTGGCGTGAAAAGTCCTTTGTGGTCAACGGCGCAAGCCGTAGACATATGCGCCGGTGCGGAGTGTTTCTCATCCGTGCCGGTATTCCTTGCGAGAAATGTTTCTATCGTGAAAAAACACGCTGCTGCCATTCATGCGGCGGCAGCGCAAGTAAGTTGCATGGGCAGCGCGGCCTTACTTCCGGGCTGTGCTGGCGCAAAGGAAGAAAAAATTAAAAGGAAAACAGATTATGAAAGCAAAGAAAATCGTTGCTCTCGTGCTGGCACTCGTCATGGTACTCGCTCTGGGTACTTCGGCGCTTGCCGCAACCGGTGACATGAGCAATCCCGTCACCGTCTCTGGCGTCACCCTGAGATTCGGTGATCCGAACTACCCCGCAACCGCCCCGGAGAAGTATATGTACTTCAAGGAAACCGGTACCGGCACCTATGACGCCATCTACAGCACCGATGGCACGACCGAGGACACGAGTTATTACCCCGACATCCTCGCTCTGTACATCTCGGGCAGCGTCACCAGCATCACCGGTTCGGGTATGATCTTCGTGACCTATGATGCAGCTGGCACGCCCACGGAGTCCGAAACTACGACTGTGAACACGAAGAATTTCTATACGATCAAGCCGCAGTCTGACAACTCCACGATCACTGTCAACGGCAATGTGACCGTGAGCTTCTCGGCTCCGAATGTCCAGATCGCGGAAGGCAGCAAACCGGCAGCCGTTACCGGCTATCTGCCCGTTGGTCAGTTTGCCCGCTACAACAGCTTTGGCTGGGGCACCCTGTACACCGACAACACCAACATCAAGTCGACCAGCAACACGACGAAGTTCCTGGACGGCTATGTTTCCACCGGCGTCTCCCTCGGCATGGCTGGCGGCTACATCCAGTTCGACATGGGCAGCCATCCCATCATGAACGATGCGGATAACCCCTACGGCATTGACTTCATCGTCTACGGTAATGCGTTCGTTGGAAACCCCGAGGCCGCAGGCGTTATGGTCTCCAACGACGGCGAAACGTGGTACACACTGGCCGGTTCCCGTCATTATATGAGCGATACCAAGTGGAACCAGAAGATCTCCTACGCCCGTATCGAGGGCATCGATCAGCGTGCGCTGGACTCCGCGTTCACCGCTGACGGCGTTTACTACTCCACCGACTATGTAAGCCCCAGCACGCAGACGCAGACCGCTATCGACGCTGCGATCTCCGCTGCAACGTGGCAGGGTATCCCCGCAGCAAGCAGCGCCGCAGCTGTGAACCTGTCCTACTGGCCGGAGTGGGCAACCCGCGTTGTGAATAACGCCACGCAGGGTGAGTACTACGGCAACGTCTGGAAGATCGGTACGGATTCCAACATCCCCGCTGTCGCGTCCACGGCGAACAACGCCGGCGTCAACTGGGATAAGGCCGACACGACCAGTGCTGTCCCGACCGGTGCAGAGGTCATCACCTACTCCGGTCTGACGCTTGTCCCGGACGACACTGAGGTTCTGAAGAAGCAGAACATCACCAACCCGTCGCAGGCACAGATGACGGACGTTTATCAGTGGGGCTATGCCGACGTTCGTGTCAACGGCTCCGCCTATGGCACCGCGATCAATCCGTATGCAAGCGCAGCTTCTGTCGGTAACGGCGGCGACGGCTTTGACCTTTCGTGGGCTGTTGATGAAAACGGTGAGCCTGTTTCCATTTCCTCTGCAAAGTACATCCGTGTCTATAGCGCGGTTCTCTTCAACGCGGGTATCTTCGGTGAAACCTCTGCTGAAGTCTGCGGTCTCTACGTCGCAAATGGTACTGGTTCCGGTGCAGCAACTCAGGCATTGAGCGTTTCTGCGGGCAAGTCCGCTACAACACTTTCTACTGTGACAACCGGAAATCAGAGTACCAGTAATGTGAAAATTGGAAATCCGCGTGGCTTTATCAAAATCGAATCGGCTGCCGAACATATTTATGTAAATGGCGAAGCGTTTACTTCTGGCAACACACTAACACTGAATGGTTTGACAACCACGAAGGCTAAAACCATTCAGATTATTACGCAGAATGGAACCGAGTCTCCCTATGTGACAGTTCTGAAGGTAACAAAATAAATCTCTTTAAGGAAATGCGCGGGC
>OHBD01001291.1_pt1 | contig 11224 bp, 9 predicted proteins | sample 1577291 | NCBI WGS metagenome assembly OHBD01 (sample SAMEA3879572, study PRJEB24766) | human gut metagenome | biome: human-associated habitat; feature: feces | place: USA | collected 1985/1987
GGCTGCCATAGTAACTATGTTTGGCATCACATATGTGAGTGGACACAGTCCATATGTGGTGGACTACGAGAATGAGCTGATAGACAAATATGAAAACTGGCAGAAGGAGCTTGAAAAAAGGGAAAAAGCAGTAGAAGAGAGGGAAAAAGCACTGGATGAAAGGCAGGATGCAACAGAGTGGACAAAATAAAGATACTGGTGGTAGATGACGAGAGCAGGATGAGAAAGCTCGTGCATGATTTCCTTGCAAGGGAAGGGTACGAGGTACTTGAGGCCGGAGACGGCGAGGAGGCACTTGATATATTTTATCAGCAGAAGGACATAGCACTGCTGGTGCTCGATATAATGATGCCAAGGATAAATGGCTTTGAGGTATGCCGTGAAATCAGACAGACTTCAAAGGTGCCGATTATTATGCTTACAGCTAAGGGCGATGAGCGTGATGAATTAAACGACTTTGACATTGGTGCTGATGAGTACATTTCAAAGCCATTTTCTCCAAAGATACTGGTGGCCAGGGTAAATGCTCTCCTTCGCAGGGCGAATAAACTGGGCAAGGAGGCAGTAATAAGCGAGGCCGGTGGTATTGTCATGGACAAGACGGCACACACTGTAGCTATTGATGGCAAGGATATTGAACTTTCGGTAAAGGAATTTGAGCTTTTGGATTACTTTATGAGCAATCAGGGAATTGCGCTTACCAGGGAGCGCATACTTGACAGTGTGTGGAGCTATGATTATTTTGGCGATGCGAGGACTATTGATACACATGTGAAGAAATTAAGAAGCAAGATGGGCGCTAAAGGCGACTATATAAAGACTGTCTGGGGTGTGGGATATAAGTTCGAGATACAGTAAGTGTTAAGCTTAGGACTAATGGATTCGGGATAAGAGGTGTCACCATGAAAAAGAAAAAAACGCTATCCACACAGCTTACGCTTGTGATTTCATTCATTGTACTTCTGATAGTGGGAGTGTTCTGGATGGCTAATAACACACTGCTGGAAAAGTATTATGTATTTAACAAGGAAAAAGAGATGCTTGCTGTATACAAAATGGTGGACTTGGCTGCAAAAAATGACAAACTTTCAGATGATACGTTTGCTGTAGCATTTGAAAAGAAATGTGTTGGCGCCAATATAGATGCGGTTGTGTTCAACAAATACGGTAAGGTCATCATTGAGGGAACCACTGACAATCAGGAAATATTCCAGCTGCTTTTGGAGGCGAGCATGTCGTCGTATTCGGCAGACTACAACAACCTGAATATGACAAGGCAGAAGGATAAAAGGCTGGGAACAGAGTATATTATCATAAATAACAGACTGATTGACGGTAACTTTGTATACATGAAGACACCGCTTGAGAGCATTAAGGAGAGCGTGTCCATATCGAACCGCTTTTTTGCAATAGGTGGAGTGGCTGCTATTGTTGTGGGAGTGTTTATGGCATATATTGTTGCTCGCAACATGACTAGGCCGATAAGAAATATGACTGAGCTGTCGACAAGGATGGCGAAGCTTGATTTTGATGCGAAGTACATTGATACGGAAAACAGTGCAAAGGAGCTTTATGTGCTTGGTGAGCATATGAATGAGCTGTCGCAGACACTTGAGCAGACCATCACAAGACTAAAGGTGGCAAACAATGAATTACAGCGTGATATAAAGAAAAAAGAAGAGATTGATGAGATGAGAAAGGAGTTTTTGTCAAATGTGTCACATGAGTTAAAAACTCCGCTTGCTCTGATCTCAGGCTATGCTGAGGGGCTCAAAGAGGTCGTAAATGACGATGATGAGAGCCGTAACTTCTACTGTGATGTCATCATGGACGAGACTGACAAGATGAACCGCATGGTTATGAAGCTTTTATCTCTCAATCATCTGGAGGATGGCAGTGATGTGCTTGAGATGACGAGGTTTGATCTGACACCGCTTGTCAGAGGGGTTATAGATTCATCTAGGCTTCTGGCACAGAAAAATGAGGCTGCAATTGAGTTTGACCGCACCGATTCCGTATATGTGAGCGGTGATATATACAAGATTGAAGAGGTTGTGACAAACTATATCAGCAATGCGATAAATCACTGCACAAGAGGTGGTACTATCACTGTATCATACAGCATGTACAGCGACCGTGTGAGGGTCAGCGTGTTTAACACAGGAGAGCCGATACCTGATAAGGATATAGAAAATATATGGAATAAGTTCTATAAGGTGGACAAGGCCAGAACAAGGGAATATGGCGGAAGCGGCATAGGACTGTCTATAGTAAAGGCAATTATGGAACTGCATCACAGAGGGTATGGTGTCATAAATCACAAGGATGGTGTAGAATTCTGGTTTGAACTTGAGTTATTTATTGCAAACAATCAATAAATGTGTTACCATATGTATTATTAGGATAAAAGTCATAGAATAAGAACGGGTTTATTACAATGACGGGAAGAAATATAAAAATGGCATATGTCGATAGTTGTTGATGCCATTGCTCTGTATAATATAGATGATAGAGATGACTATACACTGGCACTGACACAGAAATTAAATGAATTAGGCATTAAAGAGGAGACAAAATGATATGATAGCAATCATCGATTATGGAGCAGGCAACCTGCGAAGTGTGGAAAAGGCTCTTACAGCTATAGGCGAGGAGAGTATTGTGACCAGAGACAGGCATGAGATTTTAAATGCCGATAATGTAATACTTCCCGGAGTCGGAGCTTTTGGAGATGCAATGGATTCGCTAAAAAAATACGAGCTGGACAAGGTGATTCACGAGGTATGTGACATGGACAAGCCATTTCTTGGCATATGCCTGGGACTTCAGCTATTATTTGAGGGAAGCGATGAGAGTCAGGGCGTTGAGGGGCTTCATGTGCTTGACGGACAGATACTTCGCATACCAGATAAGGAAGGACTTAAAATACCTCACATAGGCTGGAATTCACTTGATTTACAGAACAATGGAAGGCTGTTTAAAGGTCTTTCAGAGCATCCGTATGTATATTTTGTGCATTCGTACTATCTGAAAGCCGCTGATGAAGCAATTGTCACAGCAACGACAGAGTACAGCACACACATTCATGCGTCTGTAGAGAAAAATAATGTGTTCGCCTGCCAGTTCCATCCGGAAAAGAGCAGCACAGTCGGACTTTCGATACTTAAAAATTTTGCAGGGATAGGGGAGGCATAATATGTTTACGAAGAGAATAATCCCATGTCTGGATGTGAATAACGGACGTGTTGTGAAGGGCATAAACTTTGTCAATTTAAGAGATGCAGGTGACCCGGTTGAGATTGCGGCTGCTTATGATAAGGCAGGTGCAGATGAGGTGGTTTTTCTGGATATTACGGCTTCAAGCGACAACAGAAATACTGTTGTGGATATGGTCAGAAAAGTTGCTGAAAAGGTGTTTATACCGTTCACTGTGGGCGGCGGCATCAGAACAGTCGATGATTTTAAGGCGCTGCTTAGAGAGGGTGCGGACAAGATTTCAATAAATTCAAGTGCCATAAATACCCCTCGGCTCATAAGTGATGCGGCTGACAAGTTTGGCAGTCAGTGTGTGGTTGTAGCAATCGATGCAAGACGTCGTGCTGACGGAAGCGGCTGGAATGTATACAAGAACGGAGGCCGCATAGATACAGGTCTTGATGCCATTGAGTGGGCTGTTAAGGCAAATGAGCTTGGAGCGGGAGAAATCCTTCTTACAAGCATGGATTGTGACGGCACAAAGGATGGCTACGATATCGAGCTTACAAGGCTTATTGCCGATAACGTTTCTGTTCCGGTTATCGCATCTGGCGGTGCAGGCACAAAGGAGCATTTTTACGAGGCTCTGACAGATGGAAAGGCGGACGCAGCGCTTGCAGCTTCACTTTTCCACTACAAGGAGCTTGAAATTATGGATTTAAAGAATTATCTGGCAGATAAAGGTGTGTCGGTCAGAAGATAGGCGGGAGATAAAGATTATGAGTATGCTTGACGGCGAGTGGGCAAAGGCTGTGGGAGCCGAGTTTAAAAAACCGTATTATAGGGATTTGTACAATTTTGTGAGAGATGAATATGCCACACATGTGGTATATCCGCCGGCAGATGATATATTTAATGCCATGCATTTTACGCCACTTGACAAGGTGAAGGTGCTCATCCTCGGACAGGATCCGTACCACAATGTCAATCAGGCGCATGGATTGTCGTTTTCAGTGCTTCCGTCTCAGAAGGATATTCCACCATCACTGCAGAATATCTACAAGGAGCTTAACGATGATCTGGGGTGTGATATCCCCAATAACGGATACCTGAAGAAATGGGCTGACCAGGGTGTTTTACTTTTGAATACGGTACTCACCGTCAGGGCTCATCAGGCCAACTCGCATCAGGGACACGGCTGGGAGAAGTTCACGGATGCAATCATAGAGGCTGTAAATGAGCAGGACAGACCTATAGTGTATATGCTCTGGGGCCGCCCGGCACAGTCGAAGATTCCTATGCTTACAAATCCAAAGCATCTGATATTGACAGCACCGCATCCAAGTCCGCTGTCGGCTTACAGAGGTTTTTTTGGATGCAAGCATTTTAGTAAAGCCAATGAGTTTCTTAAGGAGCATGGAGTGGAGCCTGTTGACTGGCAGATAGAGGATATATAAAGGATGACAATACCGGCTCATATGTTAGTAATACCGGGCTGGGTAATACCGGCAGATATCAATTCAAAGTCGCTTGCGAAGGCGGGAATCACAGTGGATATAATTATAATATGTTTTTATAGTCAAAGACAGGCAGGGAATCCCCCACCTTACTTTACGGCTTAATAAAAGAAGCATCCCGGATTGGGATGCTTCTTTTTAATTAATTAGCGTTTAGTTGTCTTTTTCATCGTCCTCGCTCATTGAGTAGACCTGACGCTTACGTGCCATCTCATCACTCTCAAGATATTCATCGTAGGTTGTGATCTTGTCGATCATTGAACCGTTTGGCAGGAATTCTATGATTCGGTTGGCGGTTGTCTGGACTACCTGGTGGTCACGGCAGGCAAAGAGGATTACTCCAGGGAATTTTATCATTCCGTTGTTTAATGCTGTGATTGACTCCATGTCGAGGTGGTCTGTAGGCTCATCGAACATGAGTACATTGCTTCCCATGATCATCATGCGGGATAGCAGTACACGAACCTTTTCTCCTCCGGAGAGTACACGCATTTTCTTTACTCCATCCTCACCGGCAAAGAGCATACGGCCAAGGAAACCTCGCACATATGTGGCGTCCTTGATTTCTGAGTACTGTGTGAGCCAGTCAACGATGAGCTCATCAGTATCAAAGATTGCGGTATTGTCCTTTGGGAAGTATGACTGGCTGGTTGTGACACCCCATTTATATGAGCCCTCGTCAGGTTCAAGCTCTCCGGCAAGGATTTTAAACATAGTTGTTTTTGCAAGCTCATTTCCTCCGACAAATGCAATTTTGTCATCGTGGTTAACAGTGAATGAGATATTGTCAAGTACCTTTACGCCGTCGATGGTTTTTGAGATGCCCTCGACAAAGAGCACATCGTTTCCAATTTCACGCTCAGGACGGAAATCAATGTATGGGTATTTACGGCTTGATGGACGTATTTCATCAAGCTGGATCTTTTCGAGGGCACGCTTTCTTGATGTAGCCTGTTTTGATTTAGAGGCATTGGCAGAGAAACGCTGGATAAATTCCTGCAGCTCCTTGATCTTTTCCTCTTTCTTTTTGTTTGCTTCCTTCATCTGACGGACAATAAGCTGGCTTGATTCATACCAGAAATCATAGTTTCCTGCGTAGAGCTGGATCTTACCGTAATCCATGTCGGCGATGTTCGTGCAGACCTTGTTGAGGAAGTATCTGTCATGGGATACAACGATGACCGTATTCTCGAAATTGATGAGGAATTCCTCAAGCCATGAGATGGCATCGAGGTCTAAGTGGTTGGTAGGCTCATCGAGAAGCAGTATGTCAGGATTTCCAAACAGTGCCTGAGCAAGAAGCACCTTGACCTTTACTGCACCCGGCAGATCTGCCATCAGAGTGTAGTGATCATCAGTAGATACACCGAGACCGTTTAAGAGAGTAGCTGCATCCGACTCAGCATTCCAGCCGTCCATATCGGCAAACTCAGCCTCAAGCTCGCTGGCACGGATTCCGTCCTCGTCTGAGAAATCCTCCTTCATATAGATGGCTTCCTTCTCCTTCATGATATCATAGAGACGCTTATTACCCATGATAACTGTATCAAGTACTGTAAACTCATCGTACTTGAAGTGATCCTGCTGTAAGAATGACAGTCTCTGTCCCGGAGTGATTGCGATATCACCGTTTGTAGGCTCAAGCTGTCCTGAGAGAATCTTTAAAAATGTAGACTTGCCGGCACCGTTTGCACCAATAAGTCCGTAGCAGTTTCCCTCTGTGAATTTTATGTTGACATCCTCAAATAAAGCTTTTTTACCAATTCTTAATGTAATATTGTTTGCACTAATCATTTTGTCTTTATTCAATCCTTTCCTATTTAATAACCTGTTCGTTTCTGTAACACATCGTTTCTATTTTAACGTAAAACCAGTATTTTGCAAGTGTTTTACAGGCGATTTATAGCCATTGTGCCCTTTTGTACATAAATTTTACCTTGTTAATAAATATTTTAGGATTTTTGTACAATGTATTGCTAAAAAAACTTGATTTTTTACAGCGCACAAACTAAACTATTATATAGAGACATTCTGATTCATGTCTATAATTGAACATTTATTTTACAGGAGGAAATATCATGTCTAGAGCAAAACAGTCGATGGATGGAAATACCGCTGCCGCTCATGTAGCATATGCCTACACAGAGGTTGCCGGAATCTATCCTATCACACCTTCTAGCCCAATGGCTGATACAGTTGATCAGTGGTCAGCAGCAGGACAGAAGAACATTTTCGGAAGCACTGTAAAGGTAGTTGAGATGGAGTCTGAGGCAGGTGCCGCTGGTACAGTTCACGGATCTCTTGCAGCTGGTGCACTTACTACAACATTTACAGCTTCACAGGGACTTTTACTTATGATCCCTAATATGTACAAAATCGCAGGTGAGAATCTTCCTTGCGTATTTGACGTATCAGCTCGTACAGTATCTTCACATGCACTGAATATCTTCGGTGATCACAGTGATGTATATGCTTGTCGTCAGACTGGTTTCGCAATGCTTTGTGAGACAAATCCACAGGAGGTTATGGATCTTTCACCGGTTGCACACTGTGCAGCACTTGAGGGAAAGGTTCCATTCATCAACTTCTTCGATGGATTCCGTACTTCTCATGAGATTCAGAAGATCGAGAAGTGGGATTATGAAGATCTCAAAGAGATGTGTCCAATGGATGCAGTTGCAGAATTCAGAGCACATGCTCTTAACCCAGAGCATCCAGCAGCTCGTGGATCACACGAGAACGGAGATATCTTCTTCCAGCATAGAGAGGCATGTAACAAGTTCTATGATGAGCTTCCAGCAGTTGTTGAGAAGTACATGGACAAGGTTAATGCTAAGCTTGGTACAGATTACAAATTATTCAACTACTACGGAGCACCTGACGCTGATCGTGTAATCATCGCTATGGGTTCTATCAATGATGTAGCTGAGGAAGTAATCGATTACTTAACAGCAAAGGGTGAGAAAGTCGGACTTATTAAGGTACGTCTTTACCGTCCATGGTCTTCAGAGGCTCTTCTTAATGCTATTCCAAAGACTGCAAAGAAGATCGCTGTATTAGACCGTACAAAAGAGCCAGGATCACTTGGTGAGCCATTATACTTAGACGTTGCTACAACACTTCGTGAAGCAGGAATGAACGATGTTGTATTAGTAGGCGGACGTTACGGATTAGGATCTAAGGATACACCACCTTCTTCAGTATTTGCTGTATATACAGAGCTTGAGAAGGATGCTCCTAAGCACAGATTTACAATTGGAATCGTGGATGATGTTACAAATCTTTCACTTCCAGAGGTTAAGCCAGCTCCTATCACATCTGCACCTGGTACAAAAGAGTGCAAGTTCTGGGGTCTCGGTGGAGATGGTACAGTAGGTGCTAACAAGAACTCTACTAAGATTATCGGTGACCACACAGACAAGTACATCCAGGCATACTTCCAGTATGATTCTAAGAAGACAGGTGGTATCACAATTTCTCACTTAAGATTTGGTGATAACCCAATTAAGAGTCCATATTACATCAATCAGGCTGACTTCGTAGCATGTCATAACCCAGCATATGTTACACAGGGTATGAAGATGGTACAGGATGTTAAGCCAGGTGGAGTATTCATGATTAACTGCCAGTGGACAGATGAAGAATTAGGACATCATCTTAACGCTGAAGCTAAGAAGTACATTTATGATAACAAGATTCAGCTTTACACAATCAATGCCATTGATAAGGCTATCGAAATCGGTATGGGTAAGAGAACTAACACAATCTTACAGTCTGCTTTCTTTAAGTTAGCTGATGTAATGCCTATCGATGATGCTATTAAGTTCATGAAGGAAGCTGCTAAGAAGTCTTACTCTAAGAAGGGTGATGCTGTAGTAGAGATGAACTACAAGGCTATTGATGCCGGTGTAGATGCTATACATAAGGTAGAAGTTCCAGATTCTTGGGCTAATCCAGAAGCTGATGCTCCTAAGGAAGCTAAGACAGGACGTCCAGAAGTGGTTAAGTTAGTTAACGATCTTCTTGAGCCAATCTCTAAGATGGATGGTGACAGCCTTCCAGTTTCAGCATTCAAGGATTGCGCTGATGGTCAGTTCGAAACAGGTGCTTCTGCATACGAGAAGAGAGGAACAGCCGTTATGGTTCCTGAGTGGGATCCAACAGCCTGCGTTCAGTGTAACAGCTGTGCATTTGTTTGTTCACATGCAACAATCAGACCATTTATTCTTTCAGCTGATGAAGTTACAGCAGCTCCAGCAAACATCAAGCTTGCAGATTCTAAGCATGCTGTAGATACAACTATGAAGTATACAATGTCTGTATCTCCATTAGATTGTATGGGATGTGGCGAGTGTGTTACTGTATGTCCTAAGGCAGGAGAAGCTATTAAGATGGTTCCACAGGAATCTCAGTCAGCTGAGCAGCCTGTATTTGATTACCTCGTTGCTAATGTTGGTAAGAAGGAAATCAAGCCAGCACTTGTTGAAACTCCAATCGGTTCTCAGTACAACCAGCCATTACTTGAATTCTCAGGTTCATGTGCAGGATGTGCAGAGACATCATATGCTAGATTAATTACACAGTTATTCGGTGAGCAGATGTACATTTCTAATGCTACAGGTTGTTCTTCAATCTGGGGTAACCCAGCTGCTACTTCACCATATACAGTAAACAAGGATTCTAAGAAGGGTCCAGCTTGGTGTAACTCATTATTCGAGGATAATGCTGAGCATGGTTTAGGTATGGAAGTTGGACAGAGATATCTCCGTGACCAGGCTATCGAGCTTGTTAAAGAGATCGCTGCATCAGACAAGGCTACAGCTGAGTTCAAGGCAGCAGCAGATAAGTTCCTTGAGACAAAGGATGACACAAAGGCAAATGTTGAGCCAACAACAGCTCTTATTGCAGAGTTAGAGAAGGCAGCAGCAGCCGGATGTGAGAAATCTAAAGAAGTACTTGCTAAGAAGGATTACCTCGGAAAGAAATCTGTATGGATCTTCGGTGGTGACGGATGGGCATATGATATCGGTTTCGGTGGATTAGACCATGTATTAGCTTCCGGTGAGAACGTAAACGTAATGGTATTCGATACAGAGATGTACTCTAACACAGGTGGACAGGCTTCTAAGGCTTCTAACATCGGTGAGGTTTGCCAGTTCGCTGCAGCAGGTAAGGAAATCGGAAAGAAGAGCCTTTCTGAAATCGCTATGCAGTATGGTTATGTATATGTAGCTCAGATTGCTCTTGGTGCTAACATGGCTCAGGCTCTTAAGGTAATCAAGGAAGCTGAGGCTTACAACGGACCATCACTTATCATTGGTTACGCTCCTTGCGAACTTCACGGTATCGCTAAGGGTGGTATGAACCACTGCCAGGATGAGATGAAGAAGGCTGTTAAGGCTGGTTACTGGAACCTCTTCTCATTCAACCCAGCACTTAAGGCTGAAGGAAAGAATCCATTCACACTTACATCTAAGGAAGGTGATGGATCATATCAGGAATTCCTTAATAACGAGGCTCGTTATACAAGACTTGTTAAGCCATTCCCAGAAAGAGCTGAGAGACTCTTCGCTAAGTCTGAGGAAGTTGCTAAGGAAAGATATGAGCATCTTCAGAAGTTAGTTGAACTTTACAAGTAATTAATATATAACTTAATAGTTTGTATGTTTCTCAAATGCTCCCGCAGGGCTTGTCCCTGCGGGAGTTTTTTGTGGTGGGGAGAAGATGGGAAAATTGTGGGAAGTAAGGGTGTAAAGTTAAACTTTTTGAGAGAGGGATTCGTATATATATGCAGAAGAAAAGAAAAGCTGTGGCGGATTGGACATTGAAGCAGAGTGAAGGCAGGTTGAAGTCCTAAAGGAACGAGAAAGAGAGGCGGATTGGACGTTGAAGCGGTTGGGAGACAGGTTGAAGTCCAAAAGGAACGAGAAAGAGAGGTGGATTGGACGTTGAAGCGGAGTGAGCCACGGAGGAAGTCCAAAAGGAGTGAGAAATAGTGGTGGATTGGACGTTGAAGCGGTGGAAGCCACGGAGAAAGTCCCAAAGGAACAAGTAAAAGTAACAGGCTGATCTATGAAACGGAGAGAAGATAGGAGGTATCTTATGAAGAAGAAAATAAGCGGAAAAGCTATAGCAGCGATTATTGCTGCACTGGCAGTTGTGGGGATTGCAGTGTATCTGATAGGCAGTACATCAAAACAGGTAGTTAATATTGATATCAGCGGCTTTAATGAGATGACAATAATGTCTGGTGGTACAGGAAAGACTATAACACCGAATGAGGAACAGAGAATGCAGATAAGCAGTCTGGTAAAGAATATGAATCTTAAGGCAAAGAAATTCCCACGGACTAATGGTTGGGGATATTGCATTACTTATTATAAAGATGGGGTGGCAAATACGATTGTACTTGCTGGAAAAGTTACATGGAATGGGGCAGATTATAAGGTGGATAAAGAATCGTATGATAAACTGAAAGAATATATTGATACTTTGTATAAATAACTTGATAA
>OHBD01001293.1_pt1 | contig 11211 bp, 8 predicted proteins | sample 1577291 | NCBI WGS metagenome assembly OHBD01 (sample SAMEA3879572, study PRJEB24766) | human gut metagenome | biome: human-associated habitat; feature: feces | place: USA | collected 1985/1987
GCACGATATCCAGACGGGGAAAATCAATACATAAACTGCCCACCGGTAACGAGGCAGGCTGGCTGGCAAACCAGACGCGCCCCAGTAGTTGCGGGTTAAGCACCAGGCCGCTGAACAGATCGGCGAAAAATTGTTGATCGGCGGGCAAGCCTGGTGCTTTCATGAAAGTTCCCGATTAAAGATGCATTAACTGGCGAAATTCTTTCACTTTGCTGCGACTGACCGGCACTTCAAAATCCAGATCTTTCAGTCGCAGAATGTAGGTGTTATTAAACCACGGTTCGATTTCGCGTATTTTGTTCAGATTGACACAAAATGAGCGATGGCAGCGGAAAAAATGCGACGGCGGCAGTTTGCTGCAAAATTCGGTAATGTTCATCGGCATTACGTAGGATTCACGCCGCGTATAGACAAAGGTCATTTTCTCGTGCGCTTCGGCGTAATAGATATCGTTAATTGGCGTGACGATTATTCGCTCATCTTTCACCAGATTAATGGTGTCATTCTCACGCGTTACCGTCGCGGCAGGCGTACTGCTGGTCTGCTGTTGTTGCCAGGCCGCTTCCAGTTTTTGCAGCATCCCGGTAATACGTGACTCCTGATACGGTTTGAGAATGTAGTCAAACGCCTCCAGTTCAAACGCTTCTACCGCATGTTCTTTCCACGCGGTGATGAACACAATAAACGGTTTATGGGCGAACTGGCTGATGTTTTGCGCCAGCAACACGCCATCCAGCGACGGAATATTGATATCCAGAAAAATGGCGTCGACGCGGTTATGCTGCAAAAACTTCAACACGTCCAGACCGTCGTCAAAGGTGCCGACAATCTCCATCTGGCTGTGCTCTTTAATTAGCCAGCTCAGTTCCTGTTGTGCCAGGAATTCGTCTTCAACAATGATGACTTTCACAATATCACTCCGGCTCAAAGCAATAACGTAGCCTGTGAGGCGACTGGGGTGCGTTGGTTAGGAATGTAAAACGCAATTTCCGTCCCCGGCTCCAGGCGGCGGATATGCAGCCCCTCGCCATACAATAACTTCACGCGATGATGGACATTCAGCAGGCCAATTTTATTGCCCGGCATTTCATTCGCTTCGACCCGCTCAATCACCTTTGGATCGATGCCGTGCCCGGTATCCCGCACCGCAATGCGTACCCGATTGCCGCACTCTGCAACGCTGATGGTGACAACGCCTTTACCTTTGCAAGGCTGAATACCGTGGACAATGGCATTCTCCACCAACGGCTGGATCAGCAGGCTGGGAATGCAGCAATTCACCTCTTCATCAATATCATAGATAACCGTCAGCTTGTCGCCAAAGCGGGCCTGCTCAATGGCAATATAGTCTTTAATTTGATACAGCTCTTTTTTGATATCGATTTGCTCATCGTCTTTTAATTCAATGTTATAGCGCAGATAACGCGACAGATTAAAGATCAGCTGGCGAGCAGTATCCGGATTCAGACGGATTGACGATGAAATAGCGTTCAAAGCGTTAAACAGGAAATGGGGATTAATTTTGCTTTGCAGGGCGCGAAGCTCTGCCTTATTTGCCATTTCACGTAGCTGCTCGGCGCGTGAAACCTCCAGTTGGGTGGAGATGATTTGCGACAGACCGACCGCCATTTCCTGTAATGACGAGGTGATCTGATGCGCGTGGCAGTAGTAAATTTTCAGCGTTCCGGTCACAACGCCTTTCTCCCACAATGGGATCACCAGCATGGAATGAATCTCTGGTGTGCGGTGGGCTTCATCATTGTTTTTAATGATGATTTTTCCGTAATTCATCGCCTGACGGGTAGTCGGGCTAATGAAGTCATCGCCATTCTGATAGTTATGTTCACCCACGCCAACATAGGCCAGCACATGATCGGTATTGGTAATCGCCACCGCATCGGCGTGAATGTCATCGCGAATAATTTCACAAACTTTGCGTAATGACTCGCTATTGACATGGCGAAACAGAGGTAGCGTTTTGTTGGCGATATCCAGCGCCAGCTTGGCCTGCCGCGCGGCGCTGGCCTCTTTTTCGCCCTCAACGCTTTGCACCAGAAGCACAATAAAGCCGATACAGACGCTACCGAGGATCATTGGAATGCCGATTTTAGAGACGATATCGATCCCCAACGCGGTAGTTGGTGCCCAGACAATTACCAGAATCATGGTCAACGTCTCACACAACATGCCGCCGAGAATACCGACGCGCCAGCGCTGTGCTTTGGGGATTTTCAGGTTTATCCAGCCTGATATACAACCCGCCAGAATGCTGGTGATAAAGCAGGGGATCGCCGTCACGCCGCCGATATCAATTAAATACCGGTGAATACCCGCAATCACGCCGGTAATGATGCCTACCCACGGGCCAAACAGAATCCCGCCGGACATCACCGCGATAATACGTACGTTCACCAGCGAGCCTTCTACGGGAACGCCGGACCAGGTGCTGAACAGGGCGAACAGCGAGAAAATGGCGGTAACGGCGAGCAATTCTTTTGGGGAGTGCGCCGACTTGTGCAACAGTTCGCGAAACAGGCGGATACGGATGAGAAAGAACAGGCAGATAAGCATTAACGCTGCCCGATCGAAGACCGCCAGCAGCATGTTGAATATTTCGTGCACGGGTGACTCTGAATAAGGATTAAACCTCTATGATAGGTAACCTGAAGGCTGATGACCAGCAGGCCGTTTTTGAGGAAAAACCATAAATTTAAAAGGGGATTGAAAGATAAATGGTGTATTAGCAATGTATCTCTTGATAATGCACTTCTGGCTGGTAAATTTATTGAAATTATAATGTTAATAAAATTGGTGGTAATTTTCTTGTTAGCGTAGAAAAATTTCCTGTTTTTGAAGTGGAGTTCCTCATTTAAAGCCATTGATAAAAATGTTCTAAAACGCTGGACAGACAGAAATTAATCAGGCTATTTTCAAAACAGCCACCATTGTGGCAGCGTCGCTCGGACGGTCCGGGCGCTAACGTTAATCTGAGGAAATTATGGCTGACACTCGCCCTGAACGTCGCTTTACGCGCATTGATCGTCTCCCGCCCTACGTTTTTAACATCACCGCTGAACTGAAAATGGCTGCGCGTCGGCGCGGCGAAGATATTATCGATTTCAGCATGGGTAACCCGGACGGTGCGACTCCGCCGCATATCGTCGAAAAATTATGTACTGTGGCCCAGCGCCCGGACACGCATGGTTACTCCACTTCACGCGGCATTCCGCGGTTACGTCGCGCCATTTCCCGCTGGTATCAGGATCGCTACGACGTTGAAATCGACCCGGAATCAGAAGCCATCGTCACTATTGGTTCGAAAGAGGGCCTGGCGCATCTGATGCTGGCGACGCTGGATCATGGTGACACGGTGCTGGTGCCGAATCCAAGTTACCCGATCCATATTTATGGCGCGGTGATTGCCGGGGCGCAGGTACGCTCAGTGCCGCTGGTGGAAGGTGTCGATTTCTTCAACGAACTGGAGCGCGCCATTCGTGAAAGTTATCCGAAACCGAAGATGATGATCCTCGGCTTCCCGTCAAACCCAACCGCGCAATGCGTGGAACTGGAGTTCTTCGAAAAAGTAGTGGCGCTGGCGAAACGCTACGATGTGCTGGTGGTCCATGACCTGGCCTATGCCGATATCGTCTACGATGGCTGGAAAGCGCCGTCAATTATGCAGGTACCGGGTGCACGCGATGTGGCAGTCGAGTTCTTTACGCTGTCGAAAAGCTACAACATGGCGGGCTGGCGTATCGGCTTTATGGTCGGCAACAAAACGCTGGTCAGTGCCCTGGCGCGAATCAAAAGCTATCACGATTACGGCACTTTTACGCCGTTGCAGGTGGCGGCGATTGCGGCACTCGAGGGCGATCAACAGTGCGTGCGCGACATTGCCGAACAGTACAAACGCCGCCGTGATGTATTGGTTAAAGGGCTGCATGAAGCGGGCTGGATGGTCGAAATGCCGAAGGCTTCGATGTATGTCTGGGCGAAAATCCCGGAACCATATGCGGCCATGGGATCGCTGGAATTTGCCAAGAAGCTCCTTAACGAAGCGAAGGTTTGTGTCTCGCCGGGGATTGGCTTTGGCGACTATGGTGATACGCATGTTCGCTTTGCACTGATTGAAAACCGCGACCGTATTCGTCAGGCCATCAGAGGGATTAAAGCGATGTTCCGTGCCGACGGTTTACTACCCGCCAGCAGCAAACATATTCACGAAAACGCGGAATAAACACCGTCGTCCGAAATGCAAACAGGAGCCTGATGGCTCCTGTTTTTCATTGCACAGTTTGCTTTTAGATCATCAGGGCAAAAGTACCGGCCCAAACGATGACCATAAAAGAAATGCCCATAAAGAAATATTTCACTTTACATCTCTCCGCGTAATTACTGTTACGCCTGAATGACTTCATTACACCTGATACAGTGAGTTGACACCGGGCAAAGCGACCTTAAAAGCCCTGTATTTTACCGTGGGCATCACCCCAGAATTCTGAGCTAAACTGCTCGAGACGGCGCTAATGTACGCCTAAAACTGAAACGAGACAAGAGGCATTTTCTTATTTACTTTTAGTAACTTACAAGTGTCTCATATCGGCGACAGTTTAATTTCTGACGGTAATAATTAGATATTCAGCGAAGGAAAAAACCTTAAGAAAAAAGCCATAAAAACCATGAGGTTATTATGGCCGATTTGAGGAGGGAAAGAGTAAGAGCAGTTTGTTAAATGTACAACGACGATTCTCCCACCGGGCGCGTTTTAAAGCGACGGTGGATCCAGAGGTACTGCTCCGGTGCGCGCATGATCTCTTTCTCGATAATCTTGTTCATATAGGCAGCGGCTTGATTTTCATCTGTCGGGTAGCCTTCCATCTCTGGGGTGATGAACAAACGATATCCGCTGTAATCCGCTTTTCTTACCATCGTTACGGTCAACATGGCTGCGCCAGAGAGACGGGAGAGAACATAGGTGCCATTGGTTGTGGCGACATTTTCCACCGCAAAGAACGGCGCGAAGGAGCTGCCTTTACGACCATAATCCTGATCGGGAGCAAACCATACCGCTTCACCTTTCTTCAGTGCACCGACAATGCCGCGCAGATTATTTCTGCCGAGCATCGCTTTGTTAGAGCGCATGCGCCCACGGGTCTGCACCCATTCCATCAGCTGATTACTATGTGGACGATAGGTAGCCATCATTGGTTGGCACAGTCCCATCACGCGGCCGCCCAGTTCCAGCGACATAAAATGGACGCCGACAACCATTACGCCGCGATTTTGCATTTGTGCGCGTTTAAGGTTATCCAACCCTTCAACATCAAACCATTTACGTACGCGACTGTCGGGCCAGAACCATGCCATGCCGGTTTCTACCAGCGCCATGCCGAGTGAACGAAAGTTTTCGGCAATCATCTTCTCGCGTTCTTCCGCAGAATGCTGCGGGAAACAAAGTTCCAGGTTTTTACGGGCGATAGATTCACGACGTTTCAGGAATGGTCGCGCCATTGCGCCAATACGCGTGCCGAGAAAGCAGAGAACAGGATAAGGAAGCTGTACCCAAAGCCAGAGTACACCAAGCCCAAACCATGTGAGCCAGTAGCGAGGATGTAGAAACTCGCGGGAAAATTTGCATTGTGGAAACATAGTTACCTTCTGTAGATACGAATTGTTGTATCGCAGAAGATTCCATGTCGACAGCGGTACACTCAATTGGTTGGGCCATCATGTACGACAATGGTTCCTGTAAAGAGTGTAAAGACTAGTCAGGACATAACCACGAGGAGCATGAATGCGGTGGCTCTACTTTATCACTGGCTGACTGCTTTCAGCTACTGATTATTAATCGTGCAAAGTAAAAAATTTTCCGCACGCAATAGCGTTGCATTTAACATGCTGTTTTCATTGATGCTTAGCAAAAATTGCCAGAGGTTAAGGATTGTCTTACTATTAAAGTGACTGAAGTTACAGGTTTTTTAGCGCGGCAGGAGGTTGAGCTATGATTTATTTATGGATGTTTCTCGCCCTGTGTATTGTCTGCGTAAGCGGATACATCGGTCAGGTACTGAACGTGGTATCGGCGGTCTCTTCTTTCTTCGGCATGGTGATCCTCGCTGCACTCATTTATTACTTCACCATGTGGTTAACAGGCGGTAATGAACTGGTGACGGGGATATTTATGTTTCTTGCCCCGGCTTGTGGCTTGATGATTCGCTTTATGGTGGGGTATGGCAGGCGGTAGTGGGTCAGGATGGCTCATTTGGGCAGGTGTTCACATCAGCATCAGACATGATTGTTCACCTGCCAGGTGACAGACGCTATCGCACAGGATGAATAAGATAATTCGCCTTTGTCGGAAAAGGGGGCGTGGTTTCTTCTGTGAGGTTTAATGGTGGCGCATCTTCTCTCATCTTAAACAAAATTGCCTGTGATGGCTGAAGTTTTGTAGAGTGAGTTATCGTCATCGCTGATGTTTTTTCCGTCTCTTTATAGCTCCTCTCACTTCCACCACCAGAAATGGAAAATGCAAAAACATTGCATGCCATAATAGAGACCAATAAAAATAAGCTAAAAAGTATTAAGTTTACTTTCATAGAAAGTTATCCTGAAAATGGTTCACTGAGGACCTACGATGTTATGGCTGTATTTACATATAATTAATCAATATTTACATCGATATAATAAATGACATCTCTTTGTGGTACATAAGAATAGTTCTCTGTGACAGGAAGCATATTCCTACAATTGTAAGACTAAAATACTTCTTGCGATAATAACTACAACTGTAAGATAACCCTTTCAAAATGACCGTTGCTCTCTGATTTCTCATTTCATGCTCACCCAATATGATGGCGGCGTTTTCTAAAACTGTTAAAGAATGAGGTAAGTATGAAACGTTTAATTATGGCCACGATGGTCACAGCAATTCTGGCATCTTCAACTGTATGGGCTGCTGATAATGCACCGGTAGCGGCACAACAGCAAACTCAGCAAGTTCAGCAAACCCAGAAAACGGCAGCAGCAGAGCGTATCTCTGAACAAGGTTTATATGCGATGCGTGACGTGCAGGTAGCGCGCCTGGCTCTGTTTCATGGCGATCCAGAAAAGGCAAAAGAACTGACCAATGAAGCTTCCGCTTTGCTGTCAGATGACAGTACCGAATGGGCAAAGTTCGCTAAGCCAGGTAAAAAGACCAATCTCAATGATGACCAATATATTGTCATTAATGCATCTGTCGGAATTTCTGAGAGTTATGTAGCAACCCCCGAAAAAGAAGCCGCGATAAAAATTGCCAACGAAAAAATGGCGCAGAAACTGCTTGATAAAAAGCAATACTACGAGGCAAACCTGGCGCTTAAAGGTGCGGAAGATGGAATCATCGTCGACAGCGAAGCACTGTTTGTGAACTAATGCTGACAGGCAGTATATTGAGGTAAAGGATTTAACTCCCTCCAGCCGACAATTTTTTATGACCACAATACGACAGGTTGTGGTCATAAAATTATTTGGCGCTCGCGGTTCTATAAACACGCATTTTATCTTCCTCAAAGTAAATCCCAATAATCCCGTGTCATCACAAATCATTTATTATGTTATGTTTTATGGTACGCTTTAAAAAGCGTAATCATACCCTTACTTGTAAATCACCGGCGCTTCTTACAGTTGTAAGAATAACATCACAAATGTCGCGACTCTCTCTGATTACCACGAATCAATATTTATCATATTCTTCTTTTCGTCCTCACTACTTACCATGCAGAAAGGAATTGGAAGTGGCGATGAAATGATTTTCAGCACTTGATACAGGATTTTAAAAATATCGAGTGCAGCTACGACGATATTTTGCGGGTTATTTATAGAAGATATTACGCCTTAAATAAACGCTAAATTAACACATATTTAATTAACTAATAGGTATTGCTATGTCAACTCCACTTCAAGGAATTAAAGTTCTCGATTTCACCGGTGTGCAATCTGGCCCATCTTGTACTCAAATGCTGGCCTGGTTTGGCGCTGACGTTATTAAAATTGAACGTCCCGGCGTTGGTGACGTAACGCGTCACCAGCTGCGAGATATTCCTGATATCGATGCGCTTTACTTCACCATGCTTAACAGTAACAAACGTTCTATTGAGTTAAATACCAAAACAGCGGAAGGCAAAGAGGTAATGGAAAAGCTGATCCGCGAAGCTGATATCTTAGTCGAGAACTTTCATCCAGGGGCCATTGATCACATGGGCTTCACCTGGGAGCATATTCAAGAAATCAATCCACGTCTGATTTTTGGTTCGATCAAAGGGTTTGATGAGTGTTCGCCTTATGTGAATGTAAAAGCCTATGAAAACGTTGCTCAGGCAGCGGGTGGCGCGGCATCCACTACGGGTTTTTGGGATGGTCCGCCGCTGGTAAGCGCTGCAGCGTTGGGTGACAGCAACACCGGAATGCATTTGCTGATCGGTTTACTTGCTGCTTTGCTGCATCGCGAAAAAACGGGGCGTGGGCAACGAGTCACCATGTCAATGCAGGATGCCGTATTGAACCTTTGCCGCGTGAAATTACGTGACCAGCAGCGTCTCGATAAATTGGGTTATCTGGAAGAATACCCGCAGTATCCGAATGGTACATTTGGTGATGCAGTTCCCCGCGGTGGTAATGCAGGTGGTGGCGGTCAGCCTGGCTGGATCCTGAAATGTAAAGGCTGGGAAACCGATCCTAACGCCTATATTTATTTCACTATTCAGGAGCAAAACTGGGAAAACACCTGTAAAGCCATCGGCAAACCAGAATGGATTACCGATCCGGCATACAGTACAGCCCATGCACGACAGCCACATATTTTCGATATTTTTGCTGAAATCGAAAAATACACTGTCACTATTGATAAACATGAAGCGGTGGCCTATTTGACTCAGTTTGATATTCCTTGTGCACCGGTTTTAAGTATGAAAGAAATTTCACTTGATCCCTCTTTGCGCCAAAGTGGCAGTGTTGTTGAAGTGGAACAACCGTTGCGTGGAAAATATCTGACCGTTGGTTGTCCAATGAAATTCTCTGCCTTTACGCCGGATATTAAAGCTGCGCCGCTATTAGGTGAACATACCGCTGCTGTATTGCAGGAGCTGGGTTATAGCGACGATGAAATTGCTGCAATGAAGCAAAACCACGCCATCTGATATTAACGGGGGCTTCTGGCTCCCAATTTATAAAAATTTCGAGGTTATTAATCATGTCAGATCAACTTCAAATGACAGATGGTATGCATATCATCGTTGAAGCATTAAAACAGAATAATATTGACACTATTTATGGTGTTGTAGGTATTCCTGTGACGGATATGGCACGCCATGCCCAGGCGGAAGGCATTCGTTATATTGGTTTTCGTCATGAGCAGTCGGCAGGCTATGCCGCTGCGGCAAGCGGTTTTCTTACCCAAAAACCGGGGATCTGCCTGACAGTTTCTGCGCCAGGATTCCTCAATGGTTTGACCGCATTGGCCAACGCAACGGTAAATGGTTTTCCGATGATCATGATTAGCGGCTCCAGCGACCGCGCGATCGTCGACCTACAGCAAGGTGATTATGAAGAGCTGGACCAAATGAATGCGGCAAAACCGTATGCCAAAGCAGCATTTCGCGTTAATCAGCCGCAGGATCTTGGCATTGCATTGGCACGCGCTATCCGGGTCTCTGTATCGGGTCGCCCTGGCGGAGTTTATCTTGATTTGCCAGCAAATGTCCTGGCCGCGACGATGGAAAAAGACGAAGCGTTAACCACGATTGTTAAAGTTGAAAATCCATCGCCAGCATTATTGCCATGCCCGAAGTCAGTCACTAGCGCAATTTCGCTTTTAGCAAAAGCTGAACGGCCATTAATTATCCTTGGCAAAGGCGCGGCGTATTCACAAGCTGATGAACAGCTTCGTGAATTTATTGAAAGTACTCAGATTCCATTCCTGCCAATGTCTATGGCGAAAGGGATCCTTGAAGATACGCATCCACTTTCTGCGGCAGCTGCGCGTTCGTTTGCCCTGGCAAATGCTGACGTTGTCATGCTTGTTGGTGCACGACTGAATTGGTTATTGGCACACGGTAAAAAAGGATGGGCGGCAGATACACAGTTTATTCAACTGGATATTGAACCGCAGGAAATTGACAGCAACCGCCCCATTGCTGTGCCAGTCGTTGGTGATATTGCATCCAGTATGCAAGGTATGCTGGCAGAACTGAAACAAAACACATTTACGACTCCACTGGTATGGCGCGATATTTTAAATATCCACAAGCAGCAAAATGCACAAAAAATGCATGAAAAATTAAGTACAGATACTCAACCATTAAATTACTTTAATGCATTAAGTGCTGTGCGCGACGTATTGCGCGAGAACCAGGATATTTATTTAGTTAATGAAGGTGCAAATACCCTGGATAATGCACGAAATATTATTGATATGTATAAACCACGTCGTCGTCTGGATTGTGGTACCTGGGGTGTCATGGGCATCGGTATGGGCTATGCCATCGGTGCTAGCGTGACTTCTGGTTCTCCGGTTGTCGCCATTGAAGGTGATAGTGCTTTTGGTTTCAGTGGGATGGAAATTGAAACGATTTGTCGATATAACCTGCCGGTGACGATCGTTATTTTTAATAATGGCGGCATCTACAGAGGAGACGGTGTTGATCTCAGTGGCGCTGGTGCACCATCACCAACGGATCTGTTGCACCATGCAAGGTATGACAAATTAATGGATGCGTTTCGTGGCGTTGGCTATAACGTCACCACGACAGATGAACTTCGTCATGCTTTAACCACCGGTATTCAGTCGCGCAAACCGACCATTATTAATGTGGTCATCGACCCTGCAGCAGGAACTGAAAGTGGCCATATTACCAAACTTAACCCAAAACAAGTCGCTGGTAATTAAATACTGACATCGTCTCCTCTTGCCAACTCATTATGCGATGGTGAGGGGACCCTTATCGGAAATACTATTATGCTAACATTTTTTATTGGCGATTTATTGCCTATTATCGTAATAATGCTGTTGGGTTATTTTAGCGGCAGACGAGAAACTTTTTCAGAAGATCAAGCTCGGGCATTTAATAAACTGGTATTAAACTACGCGCTTCCTGCGGCTCTATTTGTATCTATTACTCGGGCAAACAGGGAAATGATTTTTGCGGACACTCGTCTGACCCTTGTATCACTTGT
>OHBD01001294.1_pt1 | contig 11197 bp, 9 predicted proteins | sample 1577291 | NCBI WGS metagenome assembly OHBD01 (sample SAMEA3879572, study PRJEB24766) | human gut metagenome | biome: human-associated habitat; feature: feces | place: USA | collected 1985/1987
CCGCCTCGCGCGGAAATCCGCGCTTGACTCCGCCTTATAATCAGGCGTCGGCGACAGTGACGCCCATGGAGCGGGCGGTACCCTTGACCATGCTCATGATGGCTTCCAGATCCGTGGCGTTCACATCGGGGCGCTTGATCTCGGCGATCTTCTGCACCTGCTCCTTGGTCAACTTGCCAACCTTGTCGCGATTGGGGCGGCCGGAAGCGGTCTGCAGGTTCAGTTCCTTCTTGATCAGAACGGGAACCGGAGGAGTCTTGGTGATGAAGGTGAAGGTGTTGTCGGTGTACACGGTGATGACAACGGGGATGATCATGCCGGCTTCCTTGGCGGTGCGCTCATTGAACTCCTTGCAGAAGCCAGGGATGTTCACGCCGTGCTGACCCAGCGCAGGGCCGATAGGCGGCGCGGGAGTTGCCTTCGCGGCGGGAACCTGGAGCTTGATCATGGATTTTACTTTCTTAGCCATTCGGTTTGTACCTCCTTATTGTGGTTATGGCGGAATGCGTTTCACATTCCTCCCACTGTTCGCCTGTAAATTACTTGCCCTGGGGAATCTTTTCGACTTCCGACAGGTCTACCTCTACAGGCATTTCGCGGCCAAGGAACATCTTGACCTTTACCGTCAGCTTTTGACGAACGGTATCCACGTCCTCGACCGTGCCCGTGAAATTCTCCAGCGGGCCGGCCAGAATGCGGACTTCCTCGCCGATGGCGATGCCGAATTCCACGCTGTTTTCCTGCGTGGAAAGCATTACCTCCACCTCTTCCGGGGTCAGGGGAACCGGCTTGCTGTCGGGACCCACAAAGCCCGTAACGCCGCGGGTGTTGCGCACCAGATACCAGCTTTCACTGGTCTCGATCATGCGCACCAGCACGTAGCCCGGATACACTTTGCGCTGAGACTTGACGCGCTTGTTGCCCTTGATCTCCACCACGTCCTCCACGGGGACGCGGACGTCGAAGATCAGGTCTTTCATGCCGTTGTTCTCAACCGACTTTTCGATATTATCCTTGACCTTGTTCTCGTAGCCGGAATAGGTATGTACCACATACCAGCAAGGTTCTTTGCTGTTTTCGGCCATGGTGTTACTCCTTAAGCATGCAGACTCATGATCGTGTCAACCAACCAACTGGCGCCCATGTCCAGAAGGCCGATGATGATCATCATGAACAGCATGAAAAGTACCACGATCACCGAATAATTGACCAGCTTTTCGCGAGTAGGCCATGTGACCTTCTTCAGTTCATGCCACATGTTCTTGAACGCGTTGCCGATCTTTGCAAAGAATTTGACAAAACCCTTGCCGAAGCGGACGAAGAAGTTTTCCTTCTTGCTCTTATCTGCCATGGTTTTCCCATCCTTTCGCAAACCCGGAACGGCCGAGACCGCCCGGTCAATGCAATCGCGTTGGTTACTTACTTGGTCTCGCGGTGAACCGTATGCTTCTTGCAGAAACGGCAGTACTTGTTCAGCTCGATACGGTCGGGGGTGTTCTTTTTATTCTTCATGGAATTGTAGTTCCGCTGTTTGCACTCGGTGCAAGCCAGCATCACCTTATTACGGGCAACGCTTGCCACGTTTGCCACCTCCTAGCTAGTGGTTGTCAGCTCTCCGGGACGGACGCCCGGGGAAGGAACGGCGCGCGCCCCATCCGCCCGAAGGCGGATGGGGGACGGCGCGTGAAATTACTCGATCACCTTGGCAACAACGCCGGAGCCAACGGTGCGGCCGCCTTCACGGATAGCGAAGCGGAGGCCCTGCTCGATGGCGATGGGGGTGATCAGCTTGATCTCCATGTCGATGTTATCGCCGGGCATCACCATTTCCACGCCTTCGGGCAGCTTGATATCGCCGGTCACGTCGGTGGTGCGGAAATAGAACTGAGGACGATAGCCGTTGAAGAAGGGGGTGTGACGGCCGCCTTCTTCCTTGGTCAGGACGTACACCTGGCCGATGAAGTGGGTGTGAGGATGAATGGAGCCGGGCTTGGCCAGAACCTGACCGCGCTCGATCTCGTTACGCTGCACACCGCGCAGCAGAGCGCCCACGTTGTCGCCAGCCTCGGCCATGTCCAGCGTCTTGCGGAACATTTCCAGACCGGTGATGACCACGGAGCGGGGCTTGTCCATCAGACCAACGATCTCGACGGTGTCGCCGACCTTGGCAGCGCCGCGCTCCACACGGCCGGTGGCAACGGTGCCGCGGCCGGTGATGGTCATAACGTCCTCAACGGGCATCAGGAAGGGCTGGTCGGTGGCGCGCTGGGGAGAAGGAATGTACTCGTCCACAGCATCCATCAGAGCCCAGATGCACTGGCACTCGGGAGCGTTCTTCACGTCGGTGCCGCCGTTCTGGACATACTCCAGAGCCTTCAGAGCGGAACCCTTGATGATCGGGATGTCGTCGCCCGGGAAGTCATAAGCGCTCAGCAGCTCGCGGATCTCCATTTCCACCAGTTCCAGCAGCTCGGGGTCGTCCATCATGTCGGTCTTGTTCATGAACACGACGATGTAAGGCACGCCCACCTGACGAGCCAGCAGGATGTGCTCACGGGTCTGGGGCATGGGGCCGTCGGGAGCGGACACGACCAGGATAGCGCCGTCCATCTGAGCAGCACCGGTGATCATGTTCTTCACGTAGTCGGCGTGGCCGGGGCAGTCCACGTGCGCGTAGTGACGCTTTTCGGTCTCGTACTCCACGTGAGCGGTGTTGATGGTAATTCCACGCGCTTTTTCTTCGGGAGCCTTATCGATGTCTTCGTACTTCATGGCCTGAGCTTCGCCCAGCTGAGCCAGCGTCATGGTGATGGCCGCGGTCAGGGTGGTCTTGCCGTGGTCGACGTGACCGATGGTGCCGATGTTTACATGGGGCTTCGTACGTTCAAAATGCGCTTTCGCCATTTGAGTGTTCCTCCTTGTTGTCGGTAGGGTTAGTTGAGTCAATATTCAAGCATTGCTGCTTTGATTTGGATTACTTCTTGCCGATGACCTTTTCGGCAATGCTCTTGGGCACTTCCTCGTAGTGGTCGAACTGCATGGTGAACAGTCCGCGGCCCTGAGTGCGGCTGCGCAGGTCGGTGGCATAGCCGAACATTTCGGACAGCGGCACGAACGCGTGCACCGTCTGCTCACCCACGCGGGCTTCCATGCCTTCGATGCGACCGCGGCGGCTGGAGATATCGCCCACCACGTCGCCCATGTACTGCTCGGGGATGATGACTTCCACCTTCATCATGGGCTCCAGCAGGCAGGGATCAGCCTTGGCCATCGCCTCTTTGAAGGCCATGGAGCCGGCGATCTTGAACGCCATTTCAGAGGAGTCCACATCGTGGTAGCTGCCGTCGTACACGCTGGCCTTGAAGTCCACCACTTCGAAACCGGCCAGAGGACCGGCCTGAGCGGCTTCGCGAATACCAGCGTCGATGGGAGCGATGAATTCCTTGGGGATCACACCGCCGACGATCTTGTTCTCGAAGGAATAGCCTTCGCCGGGCTCCACGGGCGTGATCTCGATCCAGCAGTGACCAAACTGGCCGTGACCGCCGGTCTGACGGACGTAGCGGCCTTCGCCCTTGGCTGCGCGGCGAATGGTTTCGCGGTAGGCGACCTGAGGCTTGCCGACGGTGGCTTCCACCTTGAACTCACGCAGAAGACGATCCACGATGATTTCCAGATGCAGCTCGCCCATGCCGGCGATGATGGTCTGACCGGTCTGCTGATCGGTGAAGGTCTTGAAGGTGGGGTCTTCTTCCGCCAGCTTGACCAGCGCCATGGTCATCTTATCCTGACCGGCCTTGGTCTTGGGCTCGATGGCCACCTGAATGACCGGATCGGGGAAGACCATGCTCTCCAGCACCACCTGATTCTTTTCATCGCACAGGGTATCGGCGGTGGTGGTGTCCTTCAGGCCCACGATGCCGCAGATGTCGCCGGTGTAAACCGTTTCGACTTCCTCACGATGGTTGGCGTGCATCATGACCAGACGGCCCACGCGCTCGCGCTTCTGCTTGGTGGAGTTGAACACATAGCTGCCGCTGGACATCGTGCCGCTGTAAACGCGGGTGAAGGCCAGCTTGCCCACGAAGGGGTCGGTCATGATCTTGAAGGCCAGAGCGGAGAAGGGCTCGTCATCGGAGGGATGACGGTCGATCTCCTTTTCGGGATCGTGGGGATCCACGCCCTTGATAGCCGGAATATCCAGCGGGGAGGGCATGTACATCACGATGGCGTCCAGCAGGGGCTGTACGCCCTTGTTGCGGTAGGAAGTGCCGCACAGCACAGGGGTCATGGTGCAGCTGATGGTCGCCTTGCGGATGGCGGCGTTGATCTCATCCTGAGAGAGTTCCTCGCCCTCAAAGAACTTTTCGAGCAGCGCTTCATCGCTTTCGGCAACGGCCTCAATCATCTTCTGGTGATACTCTTCGGCCATTTCCTTCAGGTCTTCGGGGATTTCCTCATCGCGAACATCCTTGCCCTCGTCGTCGTAATAGACTTCCGCCTTCATGCGGACGAGGTCGATGATGCCCTTGAAATCGGCTTCTTTGCCAATAGGCAGCTGGATCGGCACGGCGTTGGCGCCCAGCCGTTCCTTCATCATGCTGACAACGCGGAAGAAGTCCGCGCCCATGATGTCCATTTTGTTGACGTAAGCCATGCGGGGCACATTGTACTTGCTGGCCTGACGCCAAACGGTTTCGCTCTGGGGCTCTACACCGCCCTTAGCGCAAAACACGGAAACGGCTCCGTCCAGAACGCGCAGGCTGCGCTCTACTTCGACAGTAAAGTCCACGTGGCCGGGGGTGTCGATGATGTTGATCCGGTGTCCTTTCCACTGGCAGGTGGTAGCAGCGGAAGTGATGGTGATACCACGCTCCTGCTCCTGAACCATCCAGTCCATCGTGGCGCCGCCATCGTGGACCTCACCGATCTTATGGTTGATACCGGTGTAGTACAGGATACGCTCGGTAGTGGTCGTCTTGCCGGCATCGATATGAGCCATAATGCCGATATTTCTCGTCATCTGAAGAGAAACTTCTCTGGGTGTAGCCATGAAATTAACCTCCTACAGAACAGATCAATAACGGAAATGAGCGAAAGCCTTGTTGGCTTCTGCCATCTTGTGAGTGTCCTCACGCTTCTTCACGGCGTTACCAGTGTTGTTGGCAGCATCCATGATCTCAGCAGCCAGACGCTGTGCCATGGTCTTCTCACCACGGCTGCGGCTGTAAGCAGTCAGCCAGCGCAGACCCAGGGTCTCGCGGCGGGCAGGGCTGACTTCCAGAGGAACCTGGTAGTTAGCACCACCAACACGGCGGGTCTTGCACTCGAGGCTGGGCATGATGTTCTCCATCGCCTTCTCGAAAGTCTCCAGAGGATCGTTGCCGGTCTTTTCCTGAATCATGGAGAAAGCTTCGTAAACGATCTTCTGAGCGACGCCCTTCTTGCCATCCAGCATAACGCTGTTGACCAGACGAGTGACCATCTTGGAATTGTAAATAGGATCAGCTAAGACATCGCGCTTAGCAATGTTACCTCTTCTAGGCATCTTTCTTCCCTCCTTCACAGAATGATATCATCGGTACTCGAAAGTAATAAAACTCCCGTTGTGTCACAAAGAGCTGACCTTACATAAACCGTTACCCTCCGCTTTTAAGCGGACTTGTTATTTATATAAAGGAAAGCCGTTTATGGCGGTTGTCCTCAATTACTTCTTTGCAGCACCGGCCTTAGGACGCTTTGCGCCGTACTTGGAGCGGGCCTGATTACGGCCTGCCACACCCTGAGTATCCAGGGTACCACGGATGATGTGGTAACGCACACCGGGCAGGTCCTTAACACGACCGCCACGGATCAGCACGACGGAGTGCTCCTGCAGGTTATGGCCGATACCGGGAATGTAAGAGGTGACCTCGATACCATTCGTGAGGCGGACACGAGCAACCTTACGCAGAGCAGAGTTAGGCTTCTTGGGGGTCATGGTACGAACTGCAGTGCAGACACCACGCTTCTGGGGGCTGCTCAGATCAGAGTACTGCTTCTTCTGAGAGTTATAAGTCTTCTGCAGAGCGGGAGCGGTGCTCTTGGTAGTCAGGACCTCACGGCCTTTGCGTACAAGCTGGTTAAAAGTAGGCATTTTGTTTCTCCTTTCTTAATGATGAACATCGGAAGCATTTTCCGACTTTTTTGCCGCACTATCCCCATGAGGGACGCGCAACAGTTATATAATACTCGCTTTACAGGCGGATGTCAACAGTTTTTGCAAAGTTTTTTTCGTTTATTCCAGTTTTTTTCTTTTAGTGTTTTTTCGAGGCAAAACGCTGTTATTTTCTCTCCTGCTTCTGTGTTTTGGACATACAAAAGACCGTTCTGCAGGCGGCTGCCCACAGAACGGTCTGTGCTTTATACTTTCAGGAAGGAGCTTTGCTTACTGTGCAGCAGCTGCCTGTTCGGCAGCGACCTCAGCGTCGCGCTCAGCCTCACGATTCTTCAGATCCTCACGGACTTCCGGCAGACCGGTACCTGCGGGGATCAGCTTACCGATGATGACGTTCTCCTTCAGACCGGCCAGCGGATCGACCTTGCCCTTGATGGCGGCCTCGGTCAGCACGCGGGTGGTCTCCTGGAAGGATGCAGCGGACAGGAAGGAGTCGTTGGCCAGAGCAGCCTTGGTGATGCCCAGCAGCACCTGCTGGTACTCCACCAGCTTCAGACCCTCTTCGCCTGCATCAATGCGCTTCTGCAGATCGGCGTTGATGTTCTCCACTTCCAGACGGCTTGCCAGAGCACCGCCGATCAGGTTGGAGGAGCCGGAGTCGGTCACGCGCACCTTGCGGCACATCTGACGGACGATGACTTCGATATGCTTATCGTTGATCTCAACGCCCTGCAGACGGTAGACCTTCTGGACCTCGTTGATCAGGTAGTTCTGCACGTCCTCCAGACCCTTGATGGCCAGAATATCCTGCGGGTACAGCACGCCCTCGCGGGTGATGATGTCGCCCTTCTCCACACGGTCGCCCGGCATCACGCGGGAATGCTGGGTGAACGGGATGGAGTAGCTCTTGACGACCTCTGCACCGTTCTCGTCCTTGCCGGTGACCTTGATGACCACGTTCTTCTTGGTGTCGTCCTGAGAGACCACACCGGAGATCTCGCTCATGATGGCCATGCTCTTGGGACGGCGGCTCTCGAACAGCTCCTCGACACGGGGAAGACCCTGTGTGATATCTTCAGCAGATGCGATACCGCCGGTATGGAAGGTACGCATGGTCAGCTGGGTACCGGGCTCGCCGATGGACTCTGCGGCGATAACACCGACAGACTCACCCAGACGGACCGGCTCACCGTTTGCCATATCGGAACCATAGCAGCGTGCGCAGACACCGGTCTTTGCACGGCAGGTCAGCAGGCTGCGGATCTTCAGCTTGGTGATGCCGGCTGCCTCGATCTCGTTTGCGTCGTACAGGTCGATCATCTTGCCTTCCGGCACGATCACCTTGCCGGTGACGGGGTTGACCACATCGCCCACAGCAAAGCGGCCGATCAGACGCTCACGGAAGCTCTCGATCTTCTCCTTGCCCTCGTGGATCTCAGACACCCACAGGCCGTCGGTGGTACCGCAGTCGATCTCGCGCACGATGACATCCTGAGAGACATCGACCATGCGGCGGGTCAGGTAACCGGAGTCAGCGGTACGCAGAGCGGTATCGGCCAGACCCTTACGGGCACCACGGGCAGAAACGAAATATTCCAGAATATTCAGACCTTCACGGTAGTTGGCACGAATGGGCATCTCGATGGTCTTACCGGCGGTGTTTGCCAGCAGGCCGCGCATACCGGCCAGCTGCTTGATCTGGTTCATAGAACCACGAGCACCGGAGTCTGCCATCATATAGATCTCGTTGTCCTTGGGCAGGTTGTCTGCCAGAGCCTTGGAGACCTTATCGGTGGTAGCCTGCCAGATGGCGATGGTCTGGTTGTAACGCTCGTTGTCGGAGATCAGGCCGCGGTTGAACAGCTTGCCGACCTTGGCGATCTCCTTATCGGCCTCGGCGATCAGCTCCTGCTTCTGGGGCGGGATCACAGCGTCGCACACAGCCACGGAGATAGCGGACAGGGTGGAGTACTTATAGCCCTGTGCCTTGATGGCATCCAGCATCTTAGCACACTTGCGGGTGCCGTTGCGGGTCATGCAGCGGGAAATGATGTCGGGCAGGGTCTTTTTGGTCACGCGGAAGCTGACCTCATACTCCAGCCAGTGCTCCGGATCGGTACGGTCGATATAGCCCAGGTTCTGGGGCACGGGAGTGTTGAAGATGATGCGGCCCACGGTGGCATCCACCAGACCGGTGCGCTCCACGCCGTCAATGGTCATGGTGCGGCGCACCTTGATGGGTGCGTGCAGGGTGACGATGTGCTCAGCGTAAGCCATCAGAGCCTCGTTCTCATCGCGGAACACCTTGCCTGCGCCCTCTTCGTTCTCACGAACGGTGGTCAGGTAGTAGCTGCCCAGGATCATATCCTGCGTAGGCACGGTAACAGGTGCGCCGTCAGAGGGCTTCAGCAGGTTGCCGGAAGCCAGCATCAGCATCTTGGCCTCACGGCAGGCATCCTCGCTCAGGGGCAGGTGAACTGCCATCTGGTCGCCGTCGAAGTCGGCGTTGAATGCGGTACATGCCAGCGGGTGCAGCTTGATGGCACGGCCCTCGACCAGCACAGGATTGAAGGCCTGGATGCCCAGACGGTGCAGGGTAGGTGCACGGTTCAGCAGGACGGGGTGGCCCTTGATGACGGTCTCCAGGCTGTCCCACACTTCGGGTTTTGCACGCTCGACCATCTTGCGGGCGGACTTGATGTTGTTGGCAATGCCCTTCTCCACCAGATCCTTCATGACAAAGGGCTTGAACAGCTCCAGAGCCATCTCCTTGGGCAGACCGCACTGATCCATCTTCAGCTCAGGGCCGACGACGATAACGGAACGGCCGGAGTAGTCAACGCGCTTGCCCAACAAGTTCTGACGGAAACGTCCCTGCTTGCCGCGCAGCAGATCGCTCAGAGACTTCAAAGCCCGGTTGCCGGGGCCCGTCACGGGACGGCCGCGGCGGCCATTGTCGATCAGAGCGTCAACAGCTTCCTGCAGCATACGCTTTTCATTGCGGACGATGATATCCGGCGCGCCCAGCTCCAACAGTCTCTTCAGACGGTTGTTACGGTTGATGACGCGGCGGTACAGGTCGTTCAGGTCGCTGGTGGCGAAGCGTCCGCCGTCCAGCTGCACCATGGGGCGCAGGTCCGGGGGAATGACGGGCACCACGTCCAGGATCATCCACTCGGGCTTGTTGTGGCTCAGGCGGAAGGCTTCCACCACCTCCAGCCGCTTGACGGCGCGGGCGCGCTTCTGACCTTCGGTCTCGCGGTCGCGCTCCTTCTCGGCCAGTTCGGCGATCTCCTTCTTCAGCTTGACGCTCAGATCGTCCAGATCGAGGGCCTGCAGCATCTCCTTGACGGCCTCAGCACCCATTCCGGCGCGGAAGCTGCCCTTGCCGCACTTGGCTTCGACTTCACGATACTTGGCATCGGTGATCAGCTCATACTTCTTCAGGCCGGTCTGGTTGCTGTCGCCGGGATCCAGCACGATAAAGTTGGCGAAATACAGCACCTTCTCCAACGTGCGGGGGCTGATGTCCAGCAGCATACCCATGCGGCTGGGGATTCCCTTGAAGTACCAGATATGGCTGACGGGCGCGGCCAGCTGAATATGGCCCATGCGCTCGCGGCGCACCTTGGCGCGGGTGACCTGTACGCCGCACTTGTCGCAGATCTTGTTCTTATCCTTGAACTTGATGCGCTTATACTTACCGCAGTTGCATTCCCAGTCCTTGGTCGGTCCAAAGATGCGCTCGCAGAACAGGCCGTCGCGCTCGGGCTTCAAGGTGCGGTAGTTAATGGTTTCGGGCTTGCAAACCTCGCCGTAGCTCCACTTGAGGATCTGCTCCGGCGATGCCATTCCGATTTGGATGGAATCCAGATTGGTCAGTTCAAACAAAACGCGGCACTCCCTTTCGGTTTATGGCAATAGGGATTATTCGTTATCGTCGGGGGCGTTGTCGGCATCGTCCAGATCCACGCCTGCCAGATCGTCGCCCAGATCCATGTCGAAATCATCCAGATCGTCGTCCAGACTGAAGTCCAGATCAACGTCTTCGTCGGCGACTTCCGCAGCGGCCTCGTCCGCGGCGGTCTCCTTTTCCTCTTCTTCGTCTTCTTCATCGAAGTGGGAATTGGTAGGCTCGTCCAGATCGTCGTCGTCCAGCTCGCGGATGATGATCTCTTCCTTATTGGCATCCAGCACGCGAATATCCAGCGCCAGAGACTGCAGCTCCTTGATAAGCACCTTGAAGCTCTCCGGCACGCCAGGAGCGGGGATGTTGGTGCCTTTGACGATGGCTTCGTAGGTCTTGACGCGGCCCACGATATCGTCGCTCTTCACGGTCAGGATCTCCTGCAGGGTGTTGGCGGCGCCGTAAGCTTCCAGCGCCCAGACTTCCATTTCGCCGAAGCGCTGACCGCCGAACTGGGCCTTGCCGCCCATAGGCTGCTGGGTAACGAGAGAGTACGGGCCGACGGAGCGGGCGTGCATCTTATCGTCTACCAGATGGTGCAGTTTCAGGAAGTACATGATACCAACGGTAACGGGGTTTTCGAAGGGATCGCCGGTACGGCCGTCATACAGCTGGATCTTGCCGTTGGGCTTTGAGCCGTCCACGGGCCGCAGGAAGCCGTAGCCCGGAACCTCGCTGGCCTTTTCCAGCAGCACTTCGATGTCGTCCATGGTCGCGCCGTCGAACACGGGGGTGGCTACGTGCCAGCCCAGCGCCTTACAGGCCATGCCCAGGTGCACTTCCAGCACCTGACCGATGTTCATACGGGAAGGCACGCCCAGAGGATTCAGCACGATCTGCAGGGGCGTACCGTCGGGCAGGAAGGGCATATCCTCTTCGCGCAGGATGCGGGACACAACGCCCTTGTTGCCGTGACGGCCGGACATCTTGTCGCCCACGCTGATCTTACGCTTCTGAGCAATGTAGACGCGAACCATCATGTTCACGCCGGGGCTCAGCTCGTCCTTGTTCTCCCGGGTGAAGATCTTCACGTCCACCACGATGCCGCCCTCGCCGTGAGGCACGCGCAGAGA
>OHBD01001305.1_pt1 | contig 11125 bp, 9 predicted proteins | sample 1577291 | NCBI WGS metagenome assembly OHBD01 (sample SAMEA3879572, study PRJEB24766) | human gut metagenome | biome: human-associated habitat; feature: feces | place: USA | collected 1985/1987
CAACAGCTTTGTCACCGTGACAGACGCCACCAAGGTGAAGGTCTATATGAAGAACTTCGGTGAGTTCTACAACAACCAGATCGAGGCCGCCGGTACCATCATCCTCTCCCGGACTCAGAAGATGACGCAGGAGAAGCTGGAGGCCGCCGTGTCCATGCTCCGGGAGAAAAACGCCGATGCCGCCATCATTACTACCCCTTGGGATGAACTGGACGGCAAGGCCATCCTCTCCGCCATCGAAAAGGTCTCTCTGGCCGATGAACTGCTGGAGAAAATGCGGGCCGAACATGAGGCCGATGAGCACGAGCACCATCACCATCATCACGACGGCGAGGAGTGCGACGATCCCGCGTGCGAGTGCCATCACCATCATCACCACGCCGACGACGTGTTCTCCTCCTGGGGCAAGGAAACGCCCAAGCTCTACTCCAAGGCAGCGCTTGACGACATCCTCGCGAAGCTCGACAGCGGCGACTACGGTCACATTCTGCGTGCCAAGGGCATCGTGAACGGCGAGGGCGGCTGGCTCGAATTTGACTACGTTCCCGAGGAGCACGAGGTCCGCGCGGGCCATCCCGACTACACGGGCCGCCTGTGCGTCATCGGCGCGGAGCTCAAGGAAGACAAGCTCGCCGAGCTTTTCGGTCTGTAAGGAAGGGCATTCATGGATATTCCTGTCTATCTGGTCGCCGGCTTTCTCGACGCCGGCAAGACCAATTTCATCAACGGCATCCTGGAGGACGGCTTCGCCCGCGAGGATAAGACCCTCCTGCTCTGCTGCGAGGAGGGCGAGGAGGAGTACGAGAAAAAGGCGCTCGACAACGTCACCGTCGTCACCGTGGACGACGAGGACGAGCTGACCGCCGACTTCTGCCGCGAGCTGGAGAAGAAGTACCGCCCCAAACAGGTGCTCATCGAGTACAACGGCATGTGGCAGATGGAAAAGCTCTATCGCGACGTGCTGCCCGCCAACTGGGTGCTCTACCAGATCATGACCTTCGTGCAGGCGCCGACGTTCGAGCTGTTCGTGAAGAACATGGGCCAGCTCATGATGGAGAAGATCACCAACGCGGATATGCTGGTCTTCAACCGCTGCACGCCCGAGCTGAAGGAGGCGCTTCGCGCCCGCAATCTCCGCATGGTCAACCGCCGCGCGGACATCTATCTGGAGGACAACGACGGCAACAGCGAGGATTACCTCACCGGCAACGAGTGCCCGTTCGATATGACACCCGACCTCATCGACATTCCCGACGACGATTACGGCGTGTGGTATGTAGACGTAATGGACCACCTCGACCGCTGGGATGGCAAGCGTGTTCACATGAAGCTCCTCATGTGTCACTCCAAGAAGTTCCCCGGCGTCCACTGCCCGGGCCGCTTCGTGATGACCTGCTGCGAAAACGACATCCAGTTCGTCGGCGTAGTCGCCAAGGGCAAGGACCTCAAGGCGTACAAGAACCGCGACTGGGTGGATGTCACCGCCACCGTCCGCAAGGAGTATATCGAGGCGTATCAGGGCGAAGGCCCCGTGCTGTATGTGGACAAGATCACCACCTGCGCCAAGCCCGCGCAGGAGGTCGTTTCGTTCTGAGAGAAAAAGGAAGCCATGCGGTGCATGGCTTCCTCGGCAAACGAAAAGCTCCCGCCTTCTGCAAGGCGGGGGCTTTTCCCGTTTTATTCTTCCTCCGGAAAGGGAACAATGAGCCTGCGGCACGGGCGGCAGCAGTATGCCTCCGGCCATTCCCGCCGCGTCAGAGCCGGGTTCCACGCCAGCCCGACCGCGCCGACCTTTTCCATGCTCTCGCGCGTGAACCACGCCGGGAGCTTTGCGCCGTCCGGCAGAAAATACTCGCCCCCTCGGCTGTGAAGCGTCCCCTTTTCCAGCGCGCCACCGCAGTACGGACAGTTCATCTTTTCTCCTCCTTCCTATTACAATAAGTTTTGGTTGGAAGCCCAGCATCCGGCTGGGCTTCCTTTCCAACTCATGCCTAAGCTACAATAATGGGAGCAACTGGCTGACGATTCCTTTCTTGGGCTTCCATGTCCGCTAAAAAGACTGTCAGCCATCCCCTTATTGCAGCGTTCGATTTGAGCAGGTTGAGCCTTGGAGTTCGCGTTACCCAATAGATTGAATCGGCAATGAGAAAAAAGATGGATTCCGGTTGCGATTCACAAATTGGAGGAATACAAATGAACTCTGTTGGCATTGACATTTCCAAAGGCAGAAGCACGGTTGCCGTCATGCGTCCCTTTGGGGAGGTCGTTATCTCACCCTTTGAAGTCCGTCACACCGACAGCGAACTGAGCGAACTGGCAAGGCAGCTCAAAATCCTGGACGGTGAGACTCGTGTGGTCATGGAGGCCACAGGAAACTACCATACGCCGGTTGCAAAACTGCTCCATGACGCAGGGCTGTATGTTTCCGTCGTCAATGCAAAGCTGGTGCATGACTACGGGAACAACGATTTGAGGCGGGTCAAGACTGACAAGAAAGATGCTGTCAAACTGGCTAACTATGGCCTTGACCGCTGGCTTACTTTGCCGAGGTATATCCCAGAGGAAGATACCCGACTGCTGCTGAAGAACTGCTACCGCCAGTACCGGCAGTATTCCAAGGTGCAGACGGTTCTGAAGAACAATTTGATCTCGTTGCTGGATACGGTGTTTCCAAACGCCAACCGTCTGTTTTCAAGCCCGATCCGTGGGGATGGGAGTGAAAAGTGGGTGGATTTTGTGGCTGAATTCTGGCATTGTCGCTGTGTCAGCGAGAAATCTGAAAAGGCATTCGCAAACAAATACCAGCGATGGTGCAGGAAGTATGGATATAACTTCAATGAAGCAAAGGCGCACACGATTCACGCCGAAGCCAGCGGACACATTGGTGTCATGCCAATGTCCGAAACGACCAAGCTGCTCGTGGAACAGGCGGTTGCGCAGCTCAGAGCGACTTCTACCGCGCTTGCGGCTCTCAAACACGAAATGCAAGCATTGACTTCCCAGCTGCCGGAATATCCCGCTGTCATGGATCTGTTCGGCGTAGGCCCAACTCTGGGGCCGCAGCTCATAGCCGAAATCGGGGATGTGCGCCGCTTTTATTCCAAGAAAGCGCTCGTAGCCTACGCTGGGCTGGATGCTCCGCCAAATGATTCCGGTGATGTGACCGGCAGGCACAAATCCATGAGCAAAATTGGCGCGTCGTCTTTACGGCGGACACTCTTTCTTGTTATGAGCGTCTATCTGCAGACCGCACCGCTGGATGAACCGGTCTACCAGTTCATGGACAGGAAACGCGCCGAGGGCAAGCCCTACCGCGTCTACATGATGGCTTCCGCCAATAAGTTTCTACGGATCTACTACGCCACCGTGAAGGCCTATCTGGAGTCGTTGGAACACACCGCCTGATCTTCGCCATAAAGTCATTGGCTGGCCGCCGTTTCATTTTGAGATGCAAAGCGGCTTGGTCTGGTGCGTCATTTTCTCTGCTCTAAAATTCTTGAATTTCACGCTTGACTTTTATTAGCAGGTCTTTTTATGAAAGAAGCAGAAGCCCAACAGAACTTCCGCTTCTTTCTGATTTAGAGGAGATTGGTATCAAACATTACTGTGCGGTGCTTCTTTCCAACGCAGCGTTTACCCCATTGACGATGTCGGGGACTTTCTGATCAAGGCTGCCCATAAGCAAGTCAAGAACGGTCTTTTGGTCGGTCTCCTTTAAGAACGGGGCTGTGATACGGGTAAATTTCTCAAGCATCCACATGAGGTCGACATGATCAGCCGCCTCTCCGTTGGCAGCGTAGACACAGCTGCGGATCGAACGGCCGTCTTTGAGGAAAAACTCGACCCATGCAAGCCGCTTTTCCGGGAACTGCTGATCCATCTCCGGATCAACAACAAAGGACAGCTTTTTCATCATCTCCAAAACGGCCGGATCGCCCAAAGCCTTATTGCAGATCTGCGGGTAGCCCACATTGCCGTTTACAATAGCTGTGGCAACGGGATAGGCGATGTTATACTGCGCTTCATCGGTATCTGCGGGCACGATTTTGCTTAAGCGTGCTGCGGAGTTGAATGTATGCACGACCACATGGTCGATATCCTGCGGCGTAATGCCGTTCGACTTCATCAGCTCAATGGATGCCTGAATCGGCTGGTGCGCCCAGCGGCAGCAGGTATAGGGTTTGAAATAGAGATTCATGATTTCATAGGTGCTGCCGAGGGTATCGGTATACTTCCTGCATTCATCCAATTCCAGCAGATGGGTCCGTGCCGTTTCGCCGGCGAGCGTATCAAGTACGGCCAAAGCACCGACCATTGCGCCAAAGGGAACGCCATCCTTGTTCATGGATGGGTATTCAACGGCACGCATCACAGGGACCATAGGGGCGTGAAATTCCGCCATAGAGATCGCGGTATTTAACTGTTCTTTTGTAAATCCAAGAATGCGTCCTACGCCAGCCGCCGTCGCGACTGCGCCATAGGCGCCTGTGCTGTGCAGAAACTGATAGTGATCCTGAAGAGCAAGGCCCATACGTACAGCAACATCATAGGATACGACCAGCGTTTCAAGATATTCCCGATATGTGATGTCTTTTTCAAGGGCGGCTGCCAAAACGCCTCCGATAAACGAGGTGCCCGGATGGCCTTTTATCATATTATGACCATCATCGATATCAAAGGAGTTGGAAGCATGCCCCATAGCGGTTGCGGCGCCAAGGAAACTAAAACCCTCAGTACTTCCTGGAATACGGAGCTCACCGGGCTGCATAGCCTTGGACAAACGTACGCCGTTTTGGAACTGCTCGCCATGGGTACCCACAATCAGCGCCATCATCAGGTCAATGCTGCATACGATCGCGCGTTTTTGTACGGCAGGCGGGAGTTCATCCCACTTTGTTTGCAGTACATAATGTTCAATCCGATAATCTGTTGTAAAATTCATAAAAGCTCCTTTCAATAGATCATCTTTCATTGTCTGCCACAGAGGAAAATCGGGTTCCCAGCTTTCGCTTCAAAATTGTACGAAGCCCCGACAATTCACTTTTCTTCATTGATCTGATTGGAAGAATGAAAAGCTGCTGTGCGGTTACATAAATCAGGAAACAATGAAACAGCTCATAAGCTCCAGATAATTCATCAATTTTCCCGTGAACATGAAATCTCTCTGCAGGAATATCAAATGTGAATGTATCATCATCAAAGTATGCAGAGTACTCTGTACCAATCAGATTGCCCGGTTGTTTCACATATCTGGATATCTGACATTCTATTCTGGCAAGTGTACATAACACCCACACCAAATAGGCGCAGGAAAAGAGCAGGAGGGCCGGTATCATATGCACAACACCGCACTTCCATAGGATCAGATAAACCACCGTAAATAGCAATACTCCGACTGCAACGCGAAAAGCATTACGCTTGCGCATAAACATGCCGAAATAGCTTGCTTCTCGAAAATCTGACAAAGACACCTGAAACTTCAGTTCAACCATACCGTTTCTTTCCTCTACTCATCCTAAGATTATGCCGATTATAAAATATCGCCATCTGAATGGATGGCGATATTTTATAAAAAGTACAGGAGAGTTTACCACACAAGCTACTCTTAAAGGATTCCTTTCTCCGTGTAGAACTTTATAGCGCCAGGATGCAGGTTATCTACATCAAGGCCGAGCAGGGCGGTATCAAACGAAAGATTGGCTCCCTGTGTGTGCGCTTCAGCGACCTTGTCAAGATTATCAAAGAGATACGACAGGAAGTTGTAAACGAGGTCCTCGTCGAGATCCTCACGTACTGCAAGAGAGGCAGGAATTGCAATAGTGGTTGCAGTATTCTTCATTGCAGAATATGTTGCGTTATCAACCTTGACTTCAACGCAGAAAGGCTGGCTCTTTTTCAGTTCCTCGATTTTTTCCGTTGGGATATTAATCATATAAAAGTCGTTCTGAGCACCGAGCTCAAGCAAGCCAGATGTAGGCATACCAGCCCAGATAAATGCCGCATCGAGCGTCTTATCCTTTAATCCGTTAGAGGCATCGCCGAAACCAAGAAAATCCTCTCCAATATCATCATAAGACATTCCGTACAGAGTAAGAAGATCGCGCGCCATGACCTCAGTACCGGAGCCAGCAGAGCCAACAGCAACCTTCTTGCCACGCAGATCTTCAATGGATGTAATGGATGGGTCGCAGGAAACAATCTGGACAACCTCATCATAAATGGAAACAATGCCCTTAATGCTGGCGGCCGTTCCATCGGAGAAATCGCCTTCGGAATGCTGTGCCTGGTACAGGGTCGATGCAGCAACAAAGCCAATATCAATTTCGCCTCGAGCGAGCATCCATGCGTTTTCCACAGCACCGCCAGTAGACTCCGCTGTACAGGTATACCCGTCGATATTGTTGGTGATGATGTTGGCAAAGGCGCCGCCAAGAGGATAATATGTTCCTGTTACGCCGCCAGTTCCGAGAGAAAGATATGTATCCTTGCCGGAAGAAGGCCCATCATTCTGCTCAGCGTCTGTGCCCTTGTTGCCGCAGGCGGCAAGAGAGAGGATCATCAGCAAAGAGAGTGCCAGAGCTAAAAACTTTTTCATTTCAACTTCTCCTTTATTCTTTTCCTAAGCAATTTTATTCAACTGCTGCGGCCGGGGGAGTGTATTTTTTGAATGCTGTTCTCTGGATAAAGTACATTACAATTACGATAGCTGTTCCAAGGATATCTGTGACCGTACCTGGATGCATCAGCAGAGCAACGCCGATAAAGATAAATACTCGCTTCCAGATTTTCATGGGGCCGAAGAAATATCCAATCGAGCAGGCACACAGGCAAATCATACCAATGAACGAACTGTAAAAGCCGCTGATCATTCCGCTGACGCTCGTGTCAACAAACAGGAGAGACGGATAATAGCAGAACATAAACGGAATAAAGAAAGCTCCGATAGAAATCTTCAACCCCTGAAGAGCCGTCCTCACATTGGGAGACTTTGCTACCGCTGCCGCCGCATAGGAAGACAGCGCAACAGGAGGTGTGACCTCTGCAATAACGCCAAAGTAAAGAATAAAGAGATGTGCGCCAACCAACGGCACTCCGAGCTTGACAAGGGCCGGTGCTGCAATTGCCGAAAGTACAATGTACTTTGCCGTGGTGGGGAGTCCCATACCAAGAATGATCGAGGCGACCATCGTAAGGAACAGCGTGAGGAAAAGGCTTCCGCCGGATGCCGTCAGTATCAGATCTGAAAGTTTAAGTCCGAGACCTGTCAGCGTGATGACACCAGTAACGATACCACAAACTGCACAAGCAACACAAACCGTAACCGAGTTGTAGGCCGATTTTGTCAGGGCTTCGAATGTACGTTTGCCATTCAGCCTTGTTTCTTTACTCAAGAAAGAAGTCAGGATCATTACAATCGTTGCATAAATGGAGGCCTTCAGCGGGGTAAATCCCATACAAAGCATTCCAACCAGCGTAGCAATCGGAAGAAGGAGCGGGTAGCAACGTTTTAATGTCGGGAGCAGGGGCGGCACATCTTCCTTGGCAACTGTTTTGAGCTTACAGCGGCGTGCCTCAAAATCAACCGAGAGCATAACGCACATATAATAGAGGACGGCCGGAATTGCTGCAGAAATACAGATACTCAGATATGGTATTCCTGTCGTTTCCGCCATGATAAAGGCTGCTGCGCCCATAACAGGAGGCATGATTTGTCCAGCAGAAGACGAAGATGCTTCCACGCCGCCAGCAAAAGACGGGTCATATCCGCAGGACTTCATCAGAGGAATCGTAAATGTTCCGGTCGTAACAACATTGGCAAGGCTGGAACCGGAAATCGTTCCAAGCAATGCAGAGGCCACAACAGCAGTTTTAGCCGGTCCTCCAGCAAACTTGCCGGTCAGTGCGAATGCCAAATTGATGAAGAGCTTTGCGCCTCCTGTTACTTCAAGGAAACAGCCAAAGACAACAAAGCTAAACACAAAAGTTGTCATAACTGACATCGGTGTGCCGAATATACCCTCCGCAGTCAGAAACATCTGTGAAGCAATGCGATTGATGCTGTATCCGCGATGGGAAATTGCAGTTGGAAGATACGGTCCAAGATAAGCGTAAAGCAGAAAAACAACTGCAACAATAACCAGAGGCTTACCGACCGCGCGGCGGGTCGCTTCCAAAACAAGCAGAATCAAAACAATTCCACAAATGATATCCATTTGTGTTGGATTGCCACCGCGCTTAGTCAGCGTATCAAATGTAGCTATAATATAAACATCCAGCGCTACAGAAACGATGGCGAGAATCCAGTCATAGATCGGTACCTTGTTAATGTCATTTTTCTTCAGCTTAAAACAGATAAAGCAAAGAAACAAGCCAAAAGAAAGTGTTGTCATGCGCTGGATCATTGCAGGGAAAAGTCCAAACAATGCAGTATAAACCTGAAATACTGTCCAGACGATTGCTACGACCGCAACAGTTTTTTGTGTCCAACCCGGCAAATGTTCCAAGCGATTGCCAGACTCAACTTCGAGATCATGAAGATCCACATCCACAATTTTGTCTTCGCGTTTTCTAAATAGTTTCACAGGAGCCCTCCTTTTATCCAGTTTGTAAAGTGAACAGGATTATTATATCACACTTCTCCCGTTACATAGCTTAACAGCTCAAGAAACGCTTCAGCGGCTGTATACACCATTGTTGAGGTAGGCAAGCAGTTCTTCCTTGCCCATGCCGTCGATGCCGAGGTAAGCGAGGTTGTAACGGCTCTCTTCAAAGAAGTTTTTCTGATGCATCGCGCCAGCCAGCGTGATCATGGAGTCGATGATCGGAGTCTTGACATCGTAGGCCACGCCCAGATCGTGATATACCTTGCAGCCGATGGGCACATCCTCGGTCATGTAGCGGTGGTGGATGTTGTTCGGGCCGGTGTTGCCCTCGGTGGAGGGCTGATCGAGCGGGAAGACGACATTGTCGTTGCCGTTTTCGTCGAGGCCCATGTACTCCTGCGTCAGCACGCTACGGCGGGAGAAGAACATTTCCTTCTTGTACTTCGGTGTGCCAACGCCAATGGCCTCGGCCAGCGCGATCTCTTCATTATAGAACTGGTACTGCACCTCACAGATGGACGGACACAGACCGTGGGAATACATGGAGTAAGTAGTCTTGTCGTGGCCGCCGAAGATCACGCCCCAGTTTTCCATCGTGGAAACACCGAGGATCGTTGCAGGAACATGGATGACGGGATTGACATTCGCGAAATCGACATCAAGGATGGTATTTGCCTTGGAGGGGCCGTCGCCGTTCGTGACGGCATCCATGCAGGGCAGATGCTTGGAGGCCTCAAGAAAATCATCCGTATCAGTCATGGGCAGGGCCGCGCCGCGCAGTGTGATAGCGCGATACTTGGCACTCACATGGGGGAACACGCACTTGCCGATGCTCTCAAGGCGCGTGCCGTAGGGGGCAGAGGACCAGCCGCCGACGATGATCTTTTTCGTGCAGCCCATCTCGCGCATCAGGCGACGCAGGAGCAATGCACCAAAGTTATCCGCGAACACGTTGACGACCTGTCCGTCTTCGAGATAGGGAATCATGGCGCGGAACATGGCCTCATGGCCCCAGGAGCCGCAGGAGACGACAATGTGGCCTGCACCCTTGATTGCCTTTTCAATGTCGGTTGTTACAACGTCGATGAATGCGCGGCCGCTGCGCTCAAAGCAGTCACGGTTGCGTTGGATGCCATCAAAAAGAATTCCGGTTTTATCGAGGTCCTTGAGGGATTTTTCAGCAAACGGCATTACATCGTACAGACGGACTTCGCGACCCGCAAGCTTGATATCCGCTGCGCAGGTCTTACCGACAGCGCCACCGCCCAGAACGGCGACCGGCATATCTTTCAAGTATTCCATTTTGCTCATTATTGCATCTCTCCTTGTAGGCATATTGTTAAATAGCACAGTTAATTCTATTTGCTATTTACAATGTTAGTATAATATGCTAATCTTGATTTGTAAAACAGATTGTTCCGATTTTTCAAATCGATTTTTTTGATCATTAGGAGGGGCAAGCCAATGGATATCAAAAACATTGAGACCTTTCTGCGCGTGGCGGAATTGGAAAACTTCACCAAAGCCGCCGAGGAACTCAGCTATGCGCAGTCCACCGTCACCACGCAGATTCAACAGCTTGAGCGGGAGCTTGGCTTTCCTCTCTTCGATCGCGTCGGCAAGCATGTCTCCCTCACGCAGTTGGGCGAAAAATTCCGCGCACACGCCGACGACATTCTTCACATCTGGTTTCAGGCATGCATGCTCGGCCGCAAGGAGGAAGAAATGAGCGGTACGCTCTATGTCGGCGCGCTGGAATCGCTGCTCCACCGTGCACTCCCCGATGTGCTGGAGCGTTTCGGTTCCCGCTACCGGAACGTTAAAGTACAGATCCGGATGGGACAGGCCACCGAGTTGATGGCACTGCTCAAGCAAAATCGACTGGATTTGATCTACATCTCCGGCAACCTGAGCACTGAGCCGGGTCTCTTGCGGCGCTATGCCCGCAGGGAGCACTTGGTTTTTTTTGCCGCGCCCAATCACCCATTAGCAAGCCGGGAGCGCATCCCGCTAAGCGAAGTTCTCGAGCACAACATCATCGCTACGGAGCACAGCGGATTTTGCTATACCCGGCTCAATGAGCTGGCGTCCGTCCAGCGCCTGCTGCTCAAGCATTGTCTGCTTGTAGACAGTACTGTCGCCGTTGCCGAGCTGGTCAACCGTGGCATGGGACTGTCCTTTTTGCCTGAATACTCCATTGCCAAGCACCTGCAAGAAGGTCATCTTGTAAAACTCGACATTGATGTTCCGCCACAAAGCTATTTCAGCCAGATTCTCTATCATAAGGATAAATGGACTGCACCGTTTGTGGATGGTTTTGTGAATATTGTGCGGGAACTGCGACCCGAAGTCATAAAGTGATTTTTTGTATCTTGACACCTCTGCAAGTTCACTTTATACTGATAATAGGCTAAAGCCTAATCTCGCAGCTTTCCGGTGAGGTCCACACCGTAAGTGTGGCCTCAGGCATTCATGGACCCCGTAGGGCATTATGACCACCCTGTACGCAGGAAGTTCCATGA
>OHBD01001309.1_pt1 | contig 11104 bp, 5 predicted proteins | sample 1577291 | NCBI WGS metagenome assembly OHBD01 (sample SAMEA3879572, study PRJEB24766) | human gut metagenome | biome: human-associated habitat; feature: feces | place: USA | collected 1985/1987
TCTCCGCCTTGTAGCCGGTGTAGCTTTTCCCGCCGATGGTCATGCGCAGAACATAGCTGTATCCGGCCTTCCTACCCAGCTTGAAATGGTAGGGCGTGTTGTAGGTCGCGGAATTTTCACCGGACAGGTCTTCCCCCTTGAATGTGACCTTATAGCTCTTGGGGGTTCTGTTTGCCTTGACCGTGATATTTCCGGTGATTTTGTCGCCGGGGATGGTGTAGGTCCCGTCGCCGTTGTCCTTCACCGTGACGTTCTTGCCGCCTACTTTCGCCGAGGGCTTGTAATCATAGTGAAGCGGGTCTGTCGCCCGGAAGGTGTAATCCTCTCCCGCCGCCGCGCTCAGGCTGTCGGCGATCAGGCCATCCTCCAGCGTCACGGTGTACCCCGGCTGGATGGTAAATCGGGTGGTGCTGTTCTTGGTTAAAGCCAGCGGCGCGTCCTTGGTCGGGGCGTTCGCGCCGGCGTCGATTTTCGCCGAGGAAATCCTGACTTCCGCCGTCCCTGCCGCCTTTGTCTTGAATGTCAGGGTTACGACCTTCGTGGAAGCGGACTTATCCGCGCCGTAGCCGATGACACGGATGCTTTCGCTCTTTTCGGTTACCGAAGCCCCTTTATCCGCCGCCTGACCGGACACATAGGTCAGCCGCGCGGTGTCATAGGTCAGCACCAGATCGTAGGCATTGTACTTTCCCCCGGAGACGGACACGCTCATGCTGACGGTCTTCCCAACATCCGTAGTCTGATCCGGCGAAGCGGCGACCGAATAGCGCGTTTCCGCGGCATAAACTCCCATGGGCAGGGCGGACAAAAGCATTACAAAAGCAAGCAGACCGGATAAAACTCTCTTTTTCATAAAATCACATCCTACGGCAAAGGTGTCGGAAATTCACAGCTGTTTCCGTTTCCCACGGGAACACCTGTGACCCTCCGAACTTTGCGGGTTGGCCTCCCCCGCCTTGAAGCGGGGGAGGCGTTTGGTTTAGGGAATTACTTGATGAGGTTGACGATAGCGGTGGCGTCGGTGACGTTGACCTTCTTGTCGCCGCTCACATCGGCATTCAGGAACTTCAGCATGGAGACAACATCGAAGCTGCTGTACTTGGTGTTGTACATATCGTAGGTCAGCTGGGCGTCGTTGACGTCGATCACCTTGGTGCCGTTCACATCGCCGCTGTAGTCCACGGTTCCGGCGGCGGTGCCTTCCGCGACCTTGACCTTCCCGGCGGCTTCCGCCTTCACGGTCTCCAGGCCGTCAGCGGAAATCACCAGATAAGCGTATGCGTTGTACTTCTCGGAGAAGAACATGCTCATGCCGTCGTACTTGGCAACCTGACCCTCGGGGAAGTTGCCGGAAGCGGTCACCAGGTACATGACCTTGCCGTTCAGAGTGATGTACTCGGTAACGTCCACGGTGACGGCTGCGGTCTTGGTCACTTCGATGGTGATGTTGCCGGTGATGCTGGAGCCGGGGATGGTGTAGATGCCATTCCCCTTCTTGACCAGCTTATCGGTCACATCCACGCCGCCGACCTTGACGGTAGGCTCGGAGTAATCATAGCCTTCTTCCTTATCGACGGTGAAGGTGTAATCCTGACCCTTGGTGGCGGTGTCGTTGCCCTTTACGTAATCGGGCTTGGTGACGGAAACCACGGAGGAGGGCTTCACGGTCTTGGTGACGCTGATCACAATGTCACCCTTGATGTCGGTGCCGGGGATGGTGTACTTACCGTTCTCGGGAGCGCCCAGAGTGTAGGCCTTGCCGCCCACGGTCACGGTGGTGGTGTAGTCGGTGTTGTAGGTGGCCTTATTTTCAGCGGTCACATCGCCTGCGCCGGTGCCTTCCACGGTGACATTGTAGCTCTTGGGCGTCATGGTGGCGTTGATCACCAGGTTGCCGGTGACATTGGGGATGGTGTAGGTGCCATCGCCGTTGTCGTTGGCAGTGGTGGTCTCGCCGCCCATGGTGGCGGAGATAACGTAGTCGTAGTTGTCCGCGTCGGTAGCGGTGAAGGTGTAGTCCGCGCCGGGAGCGACGGTGGATTCACCGGACAGGCCCTCGCCCAGAGTGACGGTGTAGCCGGTCACGGAGATGACGGTGGTGTTGTCCAGAATGGCTGCGTCGGGGGCGTCGCTGCCGACGGCCTGAGAGCCGATGTCAACCTTGGCAGAGGTGATCTTCACTTCCGCTTCGCCCGTGCCCTTGGCGGTGAAGCTCAGGGTAGCGGTGGGGGTATCCAGATTCTTGTCATCGCCGAAGCCGATCACACGGATGGTGCCGGGAACGGCTTCCTTCACGACTGCGTTCGCGTCAGCGGCAGTGCAGGAATTGTAGGTCAGCTTGTCGGTGTCATAGGTCAGGGTCAGATCATAGGCGTTGTAGGTGGTGATGATGCTGTCGCTGTTGGAAACAGTGACCTTGACCTCGGCGCTCTCGCCGACGGTGACGGTCTTGTCCTCGGAAGCGGAAACTGCGTAGCCGACGAAGGCGGGGGCTTCCGTTGCAGCCACGTCCACGGAGCCGGGAGCAGTGGCAACATTCATGATGGCGTCGCCCTTATAATCCGAAATGACGATGTTGGTCAGCTGGAAGTGATATTCGCCAGCCTTCAGGACCTTGAACTTCAGCTCGCAGAACTGCCCCTTGGGGATCACGGTCTGGCTGGTCAGGTCAAGCCACGTCAGGCGGATATACCGCGCGCCGGTGGTCTTATTGGTGTTGTGATTGGGTGTGAAAGCGGTGTTTGCGCCCACGTACTCGAACAGATCCTGATCGTAGTACAGGTCCATCTGGAAGCATCCGCATTCGGCGATATTGCCGCTGGCGTTCAGATAAATACTGAATTCCTCGCCAACCGCCGGGTTGGCCTTGCTGGCCGTCACGCTCATGGTTTCCGTGGTCTCCACGGCGGAGGCGGTGATCGCCATGCCGAGAACCATGACTACCGCGAGGAGCAGGCACATGGATTTCTTAAAAATTTTCATAACATCCTCCTGTCAGAAGTTGTCTTTTTGCTTTGAGTCAAGTACCGGTAAGGTGGGGTTTGCCGGTCAAAACAGGATATTCCGGCCGGCAAACCATCTGCTGGATCAGTTGTCGCTCTTGATGATGTTGTACAGCGCCATCACGTCGCGGGCATCGATCACGCCGTCGCCGTTGACGTCTGCAACAGTGGCGTCGAGGTCATCGCCGGAGTTGATCGCGTTGAACAGAGCCATTACGTCGGTGGAGTTGATCACACCGTCGCCGTTGATATCGCCCTTCACGACGGGCTTCTCGTGGATGGTCAGGCGGATGCCGCCGGGGGTGGAGCAGATGACGCCGGAGTTCTCCTTACCGGGCTGGCCGGCCAGAGCAAAGATATACTCGCCGGGAGCCAGCTTGCTGGTGTCCACGACCAGGCTGCCGTCAGCTTCCGCATTTCCCACATACTGCCATGTGGTCACGTCGCCGGAAACGATATCGTTGACAGGCGTGCAGTAAACACTGGGGCTGTAGTCGATGAGGGTGTGGGCAGTGTTGTAAGTACCATACATGTCAGCGCCCGCATGGTACAGCTCCAGCTTGATCTTGTCGCCCTGAACGGGATCCGTCTTGTCGGCTACGATGTAATTAAAGATGCTGGTGGTATCGTTGAAGAAGCTCCAGTCGGAGAAGTGGCCGAGGGTGACGATGTCGCCATCGTGGAGCAGGATCTGATCGGAGGTGCTGCCCCAGCCGGGACCGGCCAGAGGATACTCATAGTTCAGATAGTAGTTCAGGTTCAGATCGTAGTTCCAGATTTCCTGCAGGAAGGTGGAGCCGGTGGAACCGGTGACGTTGAAGATGCTGCTGCCAAGACCGTTGTCCTTCAGGTAGCCCTTGCCCGCATCCGCAGGATCAATGCCCAGATAGTAAACCTCGGTGGCATAGATGAACAGATGGAACATGGTGACCTTGCCGTAAGCGAATTCCTTGGTGCCGGGGTCCAGAGCGCTGCCGGGGCCGCCGGTGGGATCGCCGCTGGCGGGGCCGTAATTCTCGGAGGCGAAGTAGAAGTTCTCAAGGCCATACAGCTCCAGATCGAAGTAAGGAACGGTGACCTCCTTCAGTGCCATGGTTTCGCCGGATTCGTTGCAGGACTCGAACGTATCATCATGAGAGAAGGAGAAGTAGACCGTGACAGGCTTCAGAACCTTCTCCTTCACACCCTTGACGGTGATGACCAGATCGGTAGAAACATTCTTGACGGTGTAGACGCCCTTCTCGCCGGTGACGGTCTCGCCGTTGACCTGCACGGCAAAGTCCTCCCCCGCCTCGTAGCGGTAGTCAAGCTCCAGCTTAAAGGTGTAATCCTTGCCGCCCTTGGCGGTCTTCTCACCGGTGATGGTGTAGCCCTCGCCCGTGGGGATGGTGACGGTGTAGTCGGCAATCTCAGCGGTCACGGTCTTCAGGCCGTAGTTCTCGCTGTCAAAGCCGTAGGTGTAGGACACGGTGTAGCCGCCGGTCTGCTCGTTCTTGGTGACGGAGACATACTTGGAAACGTCCCGCTCCTCGCCGTTTCTCAGCTTGGTAACGGCCTTCAGGCCGTCAACCGTCAGAGTGCCGTCCTCATTCTCGGTGATGGTGGGATACTGGGTGATCTCCAGAGATTCGATCTTGGAGGTGATCGCCATCATATAGCAGGAGTCATTCTTATAATAGAGGGTGCCGTACTGGTCGGCGATGGTGGAGCAGATGCAGTACTGCGCCAGGGGGGCGGCAGGGGTGAAGACCTCGCTGTAGCCGGAATTGGTGGTGGTCAGAGGCGCGGTCTGTCCCGGTCTGTCCTTCAGAACGGAGATACCACCGGGGGTATAGTTGTAAGGCAGATAGATGTAGACATAGCCGTCCTCGCCCGCGTAGGCCGTGGTGACCATGGCAGAGGTCTGGGGATAGCCGATGATGCCATAGGCATATGCCTTGGTCATGGAGCCGTCGCCGTTCAGGTCATAGACCGCAATGGCGTGGCCGCTGTTGGCGCCGAACTGGCTGGTTCCGGAAACGCCGATGTAGATTCTTCCGTTATACACGGAGGGCGTGCAGGTGGACATGGCATAGGTATTTCCGTTGGCGTCAGAGATAACGGCTTCCTTGTAGTCCAGGATCTTACCGGTATCCCAGTCGATCTGGGCGTTGCCCAGAATGCCGCCCTTGGTGGTAAAGAACACCCGGTCGGACTGGGGATCATGGGAAACGTTGGAGCGAATGTCGCCGCGGATACCCTCGTGGGTGTCGAGCTTCTCGCCGGTGAAGCGGTCGAAGACCAGCAGCGCGGCGCCGTTGGTGTCGTAACCGCCTGCGCCGTCATCGGTGCCGACGATGGCAAGCTTGTCGGTGACGTAGGCGCCCGCCCAGTAGAAGCCGCCCGCTCTGGTGTAAGTCCAGCTGGCGTACTTGACCTCGGTAGCGGAGGCGTGATCTTCGTCAATGGTATTGATGCAGGCGAAGTTGGCGTTTCTGGCCTCGCTGTTCCAGAAGCCCGCGTAGATGTAGCCGTCCTTGTAGGTGATGGGGCAGTTGGGCTGTCCGCCCAGCTCGTCGGTGTAGACCCACAGAGACTCCAGCGTCTTTGCGTTGAACGCCTGAATACGGCCGTCGGACAGGCCGACGAAGACCATGCCGTCGCCGTAGGTCATGGGGACGATGGAGTAGCTGGAGGAGCCGACCATGGTGCCTTCGGTCACCGTCTCGCCGGTCATGCTGTTGAGACGGCGGATGGTGCTTCCGGAGTAGGTGTAGATGTCGCCATCGACCATGATGGGAGAACCGGGGGCAGCCGCCCAGCCGGTGCCGTGCTTCACAGCCCATAGAATTTCCGCGTCCTCGGGGGCGTAGGGGGTCTTAGCGTTGGTGATGCCAAGGTTGTTGTCGCCGTTGCGGAAGTTGCCCCACTCGGCAGTGATGCTCCTGTCGAGGTTCGGGTTCTCCGTGGCCACAGCCAGAGTAATGTCGATGGTGCTGCTCTCGCTGAACTTGAAGCTGCTCTTCTGGCTGACGTAGCCGTCCTTCTGTACAAGGTAAGTGTACTCGGCGCCGGACATGACGGTGTACTTGCCGTCCGTGGGAGCAACTCTGTCCTTGTTGGAATCCCAGACAGTTACCTTGGCGTCGGCGGGGTCAACGGTGAAGCCGACCTCGACGGAGCCCACTCTGGTAACGGTAATGGTGTAGGTATTGGTGTAGCCGCCGGGGTTGGTGACGACCACGTCGATCTTGTTCTCACCAAGATTCAGCGGAACGGTGGTATCGCTGCCGCCGTTGACAGTGACGGTGTAGCTTTCGTCACGGGGCGTCGCCGCAACGGTAACGCTCTCGGCGGCAGTGGTCGCGGTGTAAGCCGTCTTGGTAGCGGAGAAGCTCTCCGCGAACCGGATGCCGTCCAGAGACAGGGCGGTCAGGCTCGGCGCAACACGGACGGAGGTGAGCTTGTACTCATCCTTGAAGTCGCCGTCCACAACGGTGACGGTCATGGTGTTGACCTTCGTGCCGGTGGGTGCGAAGCCTGCCAGATTCTGGCCGCTGGCTTTGCCGGAGGTCAGAGCCTGTGTCTTCTCGGTATCGATGTTGAGGTTTACCCACTTGGCCGTGATGGTCGTGCTGCTGCTTCTGTCGTCAGCCTTGGTCGCCCATGCGTAGAACATGTTGGAATTGTCCGGCACGAGCACGGTGTATTCCTTGACCGCCGGGTCGAAAGCCGGAATCAGCTGGAACATCTGCGCCTTGGCCTCGGTGCTTGTGTCGCCGAACTTCAGAACGGACAGGCCGGCCGTCTCCTGAACGGCTTCGGTCACGCCCTCAACAGTGATGGCCAGGTCGGAGGAAACCTTCTCGACGGTGTAAATGCCGTCAACCGCGGTAACTTCCTCGCCGTTGACCTTGACGACCATGTTGGCCGCGTCGTAGCCTTCGCTCACGGTCACGGTGAAGGTGTAGTCCTTGCCATCCTCTGCCGTGGCTTCTCCGGTCAGGGTATAGCCCTCGCCGGAGGTCAGGGTAACCGCATGGGTCTGGGCTGCGTAAGTAAAGTCAAAGAATTCGGCAGCAGACTGGTTCTCCTCGTCAACGTAGTATGCCATGCCCACAGCAACTGAACCATCCGTACTCAGCATGAAATTTTCAACAGGAATGGTCACCGTCTTGCTTCCGTCATTGTTGGTCGCAACCGTGAGAGCCCCGCCGAGATCAATCGTGCTTTGTCCCGGGTACGTATTTCTGTAGAAGAAAACTGCCCCGTCATCCCCGGAAAGCACAAGCTTGACACTTTCCGGATAGGTGAGAAGCACCTTTCCGGTTCCTTCAGGAATCGTCACATGGTAATACGGTGTGTTGATCGATTGACCCCACGCCGCTACACCAACAACCGTTTCCACATACTCGACGGTCACATTTTCGCCGGATTCCGTGGTAATCTTGGTGTAATGAGCGGCTGCATCTGCCTCTGCGGCAAACGTGTTTACCGGCACAAGGCTGAACGTCATCACAAACGCCAGCAGGAATGCCAGTAGTCTTCTCTTCATAAATAAACCTCCTCGTTATATGGTATTGCAACGCCCGCAGGCGTAAAGCGGAATTCATTCCGGCCAGCTCCGGCACGTCGGGTTTACCGCTGCCGGGGCTTTCTGCTTATGCTGCACGTTTTTCAAACGCACAGTTTGTAGGTCTTCTGACTAACACGTTCGGACGAAACCGTCCACGCCGCTTCCCGCCTTCTCAGGTTTCCCCAATGACCCGCTTTCGCGGAAAGGAAGTCGGCTCCGTGCTTACAGCACGGCGGGTCTGCCCGCCGTGTTCCGGTTTTGCACCGGATTCCCTTGTTCAGCCGAACAAGAATGCGTGTCTCCCGTTTCGGTCGGTCGCGCATTTGCCACAAAATAAGCCGGATATCTATTTGCACCGCCGGATACCCGGCGGAGGTTTTTGTTTCCTTGATACCGCCGCCTCTGCTCCGACGGCGGTATTAAGGGAGGAAAAGCTGTTCCTTGGGCAATCAAAACAGCTCACTATATTACTACAGATTCGCGCAAGGGGGTTACGCGGATCAGGTAATACCGGATTGACGATTCTTTCTTCTTTTTTCTTCCTGCGCCTTCATGCGTTCCTTCGCCCGCTCCCGTTTCCGGGCTTTCTTCTGGCGGTAAAGATCTCTCTGGCGCCGGGTCTCTTCCCGGACACGCCGGAATTTATCCGGTTGGTCGGGATGCTCAGGCAAGGGAAGCCCCGCCTTTGCCACGGCCAGCTCCCAGCTTCCGAAGCGCGCCTGCACGGTCATGCCGCCCGGAATTTCCCGCGGCCAGGGCGTGTGTCCCAGCTCCCGGGCGCACCTGCGGAGATAATCGGCAAGCTGCTGCTCCGTGTCCCCGGCGTGTTCCCCGGCGAAGCGGTTCTCCGTTTCTTCCAGAGCGCTTACGGTCATTCTGCGGATGGTCGCGTCGTAAATCGCATTTCTGCTTGGCGTCGGCATGATGCACCTTTTCTACACTTCATAATAAATGGAAACGGCCGCGGCAGTCCAAAGCAATAGACCGCCGCAGCCGTTTTTCTGCGCCGCAAACCGCCGCTTCCGCCCAATCTCCGGGGCAAAGCGGCCGCGATATGGAAGCTCTGATTAAATCGGCAAGCGCTGTGAGCGAGAGATTTTTCACCAGACGAAGGTTCCAAAAGCGGAGGAATACTGCATGTATTTCCCGCTTTTGGAACTGCACGGATGGGGAAAAAGATCCGCTCTCAGCCGAAGACGATTTATTCAGAGATTCCAAAGGTTTCCGTAGGTCTCCTGACTTGTGTCTCGAGCGACTGACCTGTCTGCCTTCTCGGAATGCTCCAATGACTGGCTTTCACCAACGGCAGGCCGTCTCGACACTTACAGTGCCGGCAGCGTGGGGACTTGCACCCCGTTCTCTTGTTCAGCCGGACAGTCTGAACGCCCCGTCCGGCCACGGAAACATGAATTAGGTTGTAATTTTAGAGAAACCACGCAAAAATGGTCATCGCGTGTTCCACCAACGGGCAAAACATCGCCATGACCATTCCAAAGCAACATTCTGACGAAACAGTAGGTCTCCCGACTCGCGCCTCAAGCAAAATCTGCCCTGCCTTCTCAGGTCGCCCCAATGACTGGCTTTCGCCAACGGACAGATTTCTAAACGCACACGGTATTGGTCAATGCGGGGCTTCCAGAACCCTCTGATTACCCCATTCCCTTGTTAAGCCCTGCGCCTGACGAAGCCGCCGTTGCGAACGCAGTGCCTCTGCTCGTGTTTCTCCATTCGGTATTATAAGACCGATTTAAGAAATTGTCAATACAATTTTTATAATCCCCACAACATCTTGTGTCGAAAAAGCCGTCAGAATCCACATATTGTTACATATTTGTAATCATTTTCTCTCAGAGGCCGCCACCCGGAACCATGCGCCGCTGGTTTCAATCCACCCGGCCTTTTTTAGCTTCCCGATCTCCGCCGACATGGCGCTTCGCTCCACGCCAAGATAATCCGCCAGCGCCTGACGGTCGTAGGGAATTGTAAACTCCGCGCTGCCATGGCGCTTCGCCTGATCCAGGAGGAATTCCATCAGCTTCTCCCGGGTCGTTTTCCGGGACATGCAGCGGATTTTCTCCGTCAGCGCCAGATTTTTCCGGGCGATTCCCTGCAAAAGATTGAATACCAGCCGGCTGTGGAACAGGCAGTCGTGGCCGCAGCCGGTCATCACCCGCCGGCAATCCAGAAGCAGCACGGTGCTGCTCTGCAAGGCGAAGGCGCTCACCGGCAGGGCATCCACCCCCGCGCAGACGAAGGCCTCCGCAAACAGCTCGCCGGGAGAAACCACCGTCAGCACGCTTCTTCTTCCGTAGTAGTCGTCCCGGACGATCTGCACCCCGCCGGACAGCACCACCCCCACAAACCGGGCAGGCTCCCCCTCCAGAAACACCGGGTCGCCCTTTGGAATTTCGGCCACCCTTTTGTCCAGGCAGCCAAGTATTTCCGGCATTTCCTCCCGGGAAATGCCCGCAAACAGCGGACACCGGGACAAAATTTCATAATAAGCTTCCATAACCGCTCCTTTGTTGGAATTCCAACATACGTTTTTGCAATAGTATAGTAAACTCTGATTATAAAGTCAAGGGAAGCTCTGAACAAATCGACGAGAGCTGGCAGCGAGAGATTTTTTCCTAGACGAAGGCTTCGCAAGCGGAGGAATACTTTGTGTATTTCCCGCTTGTGAAACCGCACGGCTGGGGAAAAAGATCCGCTGTCCAGCCGAAGACGATTTGTTCAGAGTTTCCCCCAAAAAACAGGAGGAATTTGTTATGATTCGCAGAATTATTGAAATTAACCGGGAAAAATGCAACGGCTGCGGCGCCTGCGCGGCGGCGTGCCACGAGGGCGCCATCGCCATGGTGAACGGCAGGGCGCAGCTGATGCGGGACGACTATTGCGACGGGCTGGGCGACTGTCTCCCCGCCTGCCCCACCGGTGCGATCACCTTTGTGGAGCGGGAAGCGGCCGCCTATGACGAGGCCGCCGTTCTGGCCGCGAAGGCGAAGAAGGGAGAAAAGCTGCCCTGCGGCTGCCCCGGCACTGCGGTGCGAGCCATTCACCGGGAGGAATCCCCCTGCGACGTCAGAACGCCCCAGCAGTCCCAGCTGCGCCAGTGGCCGGTGCAGATCAAGCTCGCGCCCGTGAACGCGCCATGGTTTAACGGTGCAAAGCTTCTGGTCGCCGCCGACTGCACCGCCTATGCCTATGCCAATTTCCATCAGGATTTCATCAAGGGTCGCATCACGCTGGTAGGCTGCCCCAAGCTGGACGCCGTGGACTATTCCGAGAAGCTCACGGAGATCCTGAAGCACAACGACATCCGCAGCATCATGGTGGTACGGATGGAGGTTCCCTGCTGCGGCGGCATCGAGCAAGCGGTGAAAAACGCGCTGCTGAACAGCGGAAAGCTGATCCCCTGGGACGTGGTAATCGTTTCTACCGACGGCCGGATTCTGGACAGGGTCTAAGCTTCTCCGTGTGACGTTTTGTCCCCGGTGAAATGCCGCAATCTCAAATCTGCACTTTTCTGCCTGTATTCAGGTTCTCC
>OHBD01001318.1_pt1 | contig 11044 bp, 9 predicted proteins | sample 1577291 | NCBI WGS metagenome assembly OHBD01 (sample SAMEA3879572, study PRJEB24766) | human gut metagenome | biome: human-associated habitat; feature: feces | place: USA | collected 1985/1987
GTTGGAACGGGGAGCATTCTGGTACTGCTGGCGCGGAGCACCTCCCATATCGCCTTCACCGCCGCGGGGGAAGAGCTGGATGTTTTCCCCAATCACGCGCAGCTTGGTGCGTTTCTGCCCGGAGGCTTTATCTTCCCAGGAATCCAGTTGAAGGCGTCCTTCCACAAAGACTCCGCGGCCCTTGCTGAGGTAGTTGCCGGCAACTTCCGCCTGGCGGTTCCAAAGGGTGACGTCCACGAAAGTGGTTTCTTCCTGGCGTTCGCTGTTGTCGCCCGCGTAGTAACGGTTGATGGCAAGGCGGATGTCCGTAACGGCGGTTCCTTTGGGAGTGTAGCGCAGTTCGGGATCAGCGGTAAGGTTGCCCATTAAGAAGACTTTGTTGAGATTGGCCATATAGGATGGGTGTTAACGAGGTGTATGGTATATAGGAAAAGGGCCTTGCCGTTTAGGAGGAAGGCATGTGTTTGGTCGCTAGCAAGTATGGGCCTGCACATGGTCTTGTGCAATACTAAATTACGGAATCGTCCTTCATCATGTCTCCTTTCTACATTGCATTCGTCATGGAACCGTGAAAACTTTACCTCCATGAGTTTCAGGCAGCGGCGGAGAAACGGACTGTTCCGGGTTTCCTGGGGCACATGCCTTTTGCTGTCTGTGCTGGCACACCTGTTTTTGCTGGCGGGGAGCTGCCTGGTTCCTGAAGAATGGCTGGCTTCCCCACGTCCGGCTGAAGCGGCGCGGAGGAAAGTGGCTGTAAGCGCGCGCATGGTAAAGAAAGTGGAACCTCAACTGGAGAGCCGGAGACAAGAGCCCGCGGAATATCTGCCTGCCGTCGTGAAGACCAATGAGGAGCAGGAAAGCGCCACCAGGCCGGAAGTGCCCAAATTCCAGAGCAACAGGAACACGCGGGCGGAAGGCGGCCGGAAGGATCCGGACGGCGACAGGGATATGCCCGCCCAGGATGGCGTGGAACGGGAAAACGGAGAGATTGTCCTTTTTAACCAGGAAAGGCAGGATGGGGATTTAAGCCATGAACGGGACGGCAACAAAAACGCCTCCCCCGGAGCTTCTTCCAATGTTCCCTACCAGCCCCTGGAACCATCCATGCCGCCTGCCGGTCATCCCGGTTCCCTGGCTCATTCTCCCGTCAAGAAGGGAGAGCCAGGCAAATCGGAAGAGGAAAAAACGGCCCGACAAAACATCCGTCATGCACAGGAGAAGGCCATGCAGCTTCCCCATGCGGTAGTGTTGCCCAGCCCCGGAGATTCGGAGAAGCCGGATCCGCTTGAGGAATTGGCCAAAAGCATTGCGAAAGGGGCGGACAATCCTCCCCTAAATCTTCCCAATCTGGATTTGGTGCCCAATACAAAACCGGTTCAGAAACAGCCCTTGTATGATCCCATGTTCAATGCGGAGAGCCAGCCCGGCTTCAAGACACATGAGCGGAAGACCAAGCAGGTCGGCAAATTCAGCTTTGGCCGCCGTCCGACATTGGATGTGGAAGCTACGCCCATGGGAACGTACCAGGCGATCGTTTACCGGGCTATCGGGGAACAATGGTACCGCCAGTGCGATTTGAACCGCGACCTGATTGTTACCGGAACTGTGCGCATCCGCATCCTGATTAACAAGAATGGCAAAATTTCGTCTATGAGGCAGACTTCCCGCGTGGGAGCCAGCGAGGTACAGAAGTCCTTTACCTTCCTCGCCATCAAACTCGCCAGGCTTCCAGCGATGCCCCCGGAGGTAAGGAGTATGCTTGTGGGGGATTCTTTGGAAATGTATTTCGATTTCAATTTTTAACAACCTACCATCCTGCAACAAATACCATTCACAGATATATGATGATGAACTTGATCAAAGACTGCATTACATTCTTCCAGGCAGGCGGCGTTTTCATGTACCCGCTGGCAGCCTGTTCCGTTCTTCTTATTGCGGCCGTTATTTACCGCATGTTCAATATGAAGAAGAGCCTCATTTGCCCCGTCGTGCTGACCAGGGCCGTGGAGCAGTACACCCGCGGCGCCGTGGAGCGCACTGAATTGGAGAGAATAGCTGCGGATTCGGATTCCGTGGAGGGCCGCCTGGTGCTGGATGCGTTGAATTCACCGCTGGAGGATGAAGCCTCCCTGAAGGAAATGATCCAGGTGAAGGCCCGCGAGGAGTTTGTAACGCTTCAGGCGGGTCTGCCCCTGCTGGACATGATTGTGATGATAGCCCCCATGTTTGGCATCCTGGGAACCGCCAGCGGCCTGGTGCAGATTTTCAGCGTTTTCGGAATGGATGAGAGTCACGGCATGATTGCTCAGGGGATTGCCCAGGCTCTGAATACGACGATTGCCGGTCTCGCCATCGCCACTCCGGCCGTGATTGCCCACGTTTATTATTCCCGCAAGCTGGAGCGCATTTCCGCCTCCATGGAAGTCCTGCTGACAGAACTGGTTTCCTTCCGCTGCCATCATTCCCAACGCTGACAAGGCCATGCAGTTTTACCGCAAGAAAGCAAGGAGCATGGGGGTGCCCATCGTCCCCATGATTGATATATTGACCATTCTGCTGATTTTTTTCATTGTCCATACGCAGTGGAAGAAGCCGCAGTCCCTGCTTAAGATAGATGTACCCGGAGCGGAATTCATGGAAGGGACTCCGTCTTCGGAACAGCGGGCCGTTTTGGCCGTGACGGGGACATCCGCCATTTCCCTGAATGGCAGGCTGGTGGAGATGAATGAACTGGCTGCTGCCCTGGAGGCCTTGAAAAAGGAAAATCCGGGCGTCAAACTGCAGCTTGACGTGGATAAAAAAGCGGAGTTCGGCGTCATTGTCGGCATTTGGGATGCGCTGACGTCTGTGGGTATTGACGCAGGAGAGGTTCCTGCCAGAATAGAAATCAACAAGCCCGGCGCACGGTAAGCGCCTTAACATATATATTATCCCCCTCCCGATGTTATTGGAAATAGCACAGTATGGAAATCCGGTATTGAAGGAAAAATGCCGCCCTGTAGAACATTTTGACGACAGCCTGAAAACCCTGGCGGAGAATATGCTGGAAACCATGTACGCAGCAGAGGGCATTGGCCTGGCGGCTCCCCAGGTGAGCATTCCCATTCAACTGGTAGTGATTGATATCCCGAAGGAGGAAGAGTCCGTCACCTGGCTTAAAGTGAACGGAGAGGACAAGGAGCTTTCCGACATCATGCCTTTGATGTTTGCCAATCCTGTTCTGGAACCTTACGGACCCATGCATCCTTTTCATGAAGGCTGCCTTAGCGTGATGAAGATACGCGCTTCCGTCGTGAGGCCGGACTTTGTCAAGGCTACGGTGCTTCTGATTGACGGAAGGGAAATAACGATTGACTGCAACGGCCTTCTGGCCAGATGCCTGCAGCATGAATGCGACCATTTGAACGGCATCCTTTTTGTGGAGCGCGTTTCTTCCGCACAGAAGATTACCCTGCGCAACAAATTGAAGCGTCTGGCATTGGGATACTAGCTTTCCGTGACTTCCCTCAGGCCTTTATGGCAGCCAAAGGAGGGGGGCAAAGAAGACCGCATTCCGGAACCGCAAAGTTTTTACAGCCGGGAACCGTCCCGTGATGTTCCCGGCAGACTATAATCCACCCGGGTTCGCAGTATTCGGAAGAGAAGAGGTCAGGACGCTTTTTCCGGATCCGGCTGAACCGGTTTTCCAGATTCCCTTTTGACGCGTATTTGCAAATCCGCCAAAGCGTTCATGTAGTAAATGTACGCGTCAAAGGCGGATGCATACGGCGTGAAGGAGTTTTCCTTCTGCATATAATGGAAGTGGTCCGCACTCTGCAGTTTGCGCCAAACGTGGGTAAGATCCTTGTCATGGGCTGCCTTGACCGGTTTTTCCAGACGGTAGATTTTGCGGAGGGCTTCATCCTGCATGACGTTGCCATTCCAATGGGACATGGTTCCAAAAGTGGAGCAGGTCATTTCCTGGGTGCATTCACAGACGGAAACAGGTTTGATTTCCCGCGCCACTTCGGACGGAGTCATGAACCGGTTGCCGGCGTCTATGCAGGCGAGAATCATCGTACGCCAGAATTCGAAGACGCCTGTAGCGTCAGACTGGCGTTCCCCCAGCGTTTCATAGTCCATGGACAGGGTAGTGACGCTTCCCTGCTGGTGCGTCAGCCAATCCGCGAAAGTGGTGGGGGAAAGCGGGTATTCCGACCATTCCGGATCAGTCCGCATGATTGCCAGGTCATTGGAGAGTTCCCGGTTGCGGAAAATGGTGGTGGTGTTATACACCCACGGAGCCAAGAAGACTTCATTGCTGGTGAATCCCTTGAGCATGGCCGGGTTGCCGTCCGCCATGATGCCCTTGAAGCCGAGCGTTTCCGCCTGCGCCGCAATGGCGTTGGAGTACAGCATGCCGGTATTCATCAGCACATCCGTTTCCTGATGGAAGAGTTTTTTGAGAAGCTCCCGGTGTTCTTCAATTTGTTCGGCAAATTCCTGAGGAGAGTAAACGGAGGCCAGGGAATTGTAGTAAGGCATTGCCAGAAAGTCCACGCATCCGGTTTCCGCCAGATCCTTGAAAGCGGCAATCAGGTCCGGCCTGTGGTACAGGGCCTGTTCCAGAATGACTCCGCTGAGCGCCAGTCCAAAACGGAATTTGCCCCCGGTGAGTTCAATAAGCTGTTTCATCAGCCGGGTTGCCGGGAAGTAACAGCGCTCCGCCACCGTGCTGAGCACGCGGGCATTCAGATCATCATCTTCATAAAAGGCGTGTTCTCCAATTTTGAAGAAGTCATAATGAATCAGCCGGTTGGGCTGATGAGCCACGAAAGTGAGGGAAATGTTGCTCATGGACGGAGGGGAGAGGGCTGAGAGTTATTAAGTAAGGTAAAAAGGCGTTTTTAGCGGTTCAGCACATGTTCATAAACCCGGATGACCTTGTCCGCGGCGGCGTCCCAAGTGGAGGCCTTGATGTCCTCCGTGCTCTGTTCCACTACTTTCCGGTACAGTTCCTCATCCGTGCAGAGATGAACGATATGCTCCGCCATTTTGTTGACGTCCCAGAAGTCAGCTTTCAGGGCTCCCTTCATGACTTCCGCTACGCCGGACTGCTTGGAAATCACGGCGGGAATGTTGAATTGGGCCGCCTCCAGAGCAGAAAGGCCGAATGGCTCCGATACGGAAGGCATGCAGTAGATGTCCGTGATGGAGAGGAGTTCATTGACTTTATCCTTGTTCAGGAAACCGGTGAAGTGGAATTTGTCGCCCACGCCCTTGAAGGCTCCGGATTCAATCAACTGGCGGAGTTTTTCTCCCGTACCGGCCATGACGAAGCGTACGTCGTCCGTCTGTTCCAGAACCTTGGCGGCAATCTGAAGGAAGAATCCCGGACCTTTCTGCGCCGTCAGGCGACCCAGGAAGAGCACGAGTTTTTCCGGGAATTTTTTCTTGCCTTTGAAGACTTTGACCGGATCCGCGCCGTTGTGAATGGGAAATATCTTATGGGGGTCAATGGCATAGTGCCCGCTGGCGATGGTTCCCGTGTATTTGCTGACCGGGATAACGGCATCCGCCTGTTCCATGCCGAATTTTTCAATGTCGTAAATCCAGCCGCGGGCATCCGCTCCGGCCCGGTCAAACTGGGAAGCGTGCAGGTGCACCACCAGGGGCTTGCCCGTGGCTTTTTTCACTTCCACGCCAGCCAGGTAGGTCAGCCAGTCGTGGGCGTGGATAATGTCAAAATCCTGCTGGAGGGCGACTTTTACCGCTATTTTTGAGAATTGAATGACTTTCAGGGCCAGGTCTCCGGCGTAAAGGTCTTCCTTGTTCCTGAACAGCTGGAGGTCGGCTTCATGCGTTTTGGAGAAGGTGATGCGGCCTTCCTTGGTGAACTGCACCACGCCGGATTCCCCTTCCACGGTGGTGTAGGGGTCCAGTTCAATGGGCGCGCGCTCCACCAGGGCAAAGCTGTCATAAGAATATTTCCGGTCCACTTGCTCCACTTCCCGATAGGAGACGTTATTGAGACCGGTGAGCTGAAATCCGTCAAAAAGGACGGAAGGATCGGCCTTGGGAACGATCACCCTTAAATCCACTTTTTTTGCCAGCGCCTTGGAAAGACCCAGGCAGGCAATGCCCAACCCCCCGTTGACCAGGGGCGGGAATTCCCATCCTAATGTAAGAACTCGAATTGTGCTCATCGGTTGATGTGGTTTGTCGGTGCCGGGAAGGATACGGACTCGTGCCGTGTTGTACACCAACGCAATAAAACCAGATTTTTCATGTTCGGTCTAGATTAATATGAATAATTTTACTCTAATAATGAAAAGAAAAGTGCTGCTTTAGTTCAATCTTGCGTTCGTCATGAAATTGATTTAGTCTGGACTGAACGCTTTTGATCCTCTCTTCCGTCCGGCTTCAATGTGCTCCGTTTCCAACATCCCTGAAAGACGAAAAACACCTCCTCTCCGGGGGAGTCTCGTCAAATGGGAGTACACGAATACGGTTTCCAAAATAACTCTCAGCATGTGTCTTGCTGATGCCGGTATTGTCCGCGTAACGTATTTCCCCGGAGCGGTGCCGGAAGACGAGCCGAGCTATGCCGTAAGCCCCGGATATTCCGCACCGGGAGCGGAAATCCGCGAGTATGATGAGGACGGGGTTCATGTCGTTGAGACGTCTCTGCTCCGCATCCGCATTCGCACGGAGGAGCAAAAGGTGGATTTTTACGATGTTGCTACGGATGAGCCCCTGCTGACGGATGAGGGCGGATTCGGCCGGGAGAGCAAGGACTGGAGACGCCCGGGTATGGATACGGAAAAATCTTCAGGAAACGGAGCATTTTTTCGGGCTTGGGGACAAGCCGTGCGCCTTGAACCTGAGGGGCAAGTATTTCTCCATGTGGGGAGCGGACCATTATGATTTCCATGAGGAATCGGATCCCCTTTACAAAAGTATTCCCTTTTTCCTCAGTTTGCGGGAAAGGAAGGCGTACGGCCTGTTGTTTGACAACACGTGCCGTTCGTATTTCGACTTCGGAGCTACGGATGAAAAGGTTCTTTCCTTCGGGTCCTTCGGGGGCCTGATGAATTATTATTTCATTTACGGCCGCACTCCTCTGGACATCATCTCCGCTTATACGCGCCTTACCGGTACGCCTGAATTGCCGCCTTTGTGGGCGCTGGGGTACCACCAGTCCAAGTGGAGCTATTATCCGGACAAGGCCGTATACAATCTGGTGGAGCGTTTCCGGGGCCTGGGCATTCCGTGCGATGCCGTGCATCTGGACCATCATTACATGGAACGGAAGGAGGGATTTACCTGGGACAAACAGAATTTTCCCGACGCGGAAGGAATGGTCCGCGCCCTGGAGAAGGACGGTGTGAAGACGGTTCTGATTGTCAATCCCGGCGTGAAGGTCAACCCCGCCAATTTGGTCTGGAAAGAGGGGATGGAACGCAATTATTTCTGCCGCCGGTCGGAAGGCAATTTATTGTCGGAGGAAGTATGGCCGGGACTTTGCAATTTCCCGGATTTTACGGCTCCCGCCGTACGCGGCTGGTGGGCGGATCTGTTCAGCAGGGATATTGGGAAAATTGGCGTGCGCGGTCTCTGGAATGACATGAACGAACCTGTCGTTTTTCCGGACCGCACTTTCCCGATGGATACGCGGCATGAATATGACGGCATGCCCTGTTCCCATGAAAAGGCCCATAATATTTACGGGCAGTGCATGGCGGAAGCCTCTTGGCTGGGCATGAAGCGTCACGCTCCGGACCGGCGCCCCTTCCTGCTGTCCCGATCTGGTTTTGCCGGATTGCAGCGCTTTGCCGCCACATGGACAGGGGACAACCGGTCCAGCTGGGAACATTTGAAGCTGGCCAATTTCCAGTGCCAGCGGCTTGCGGCTTCCGGCATCTCCTTTGCGGGAGCGGATGCTGGGGGATTCATGGGGCATCCCACGCCGGAATTGTTTTGCCGCTGGATGCAGATGGCCTCTTTCCACGGTTTTTTCCGCAATCATTCCTCCGGGGAGTTCGGAGGTCAGGAGCCATGGGTTTTTGGGCAGGAAGTCACCTCTTACGTGAAAGCCGCCATAGAGGGCCGCTACCGCCTGCTTCCCTATATCTACACGCAGTTCCGCCGGTACGCGGAGACGGGCATGCCCGTGCTGCGCTCCCTGGCCCTGCAATGTTTTACCAACAAGGACACCTACTGGCGGGGGGCGGAGTATTTCTTCGGAGACCACCTGTACGTCATTCCCATTCATGAGCCGCAGGAAGGCGGGCGGTTCCTCTACATTCCGGAGGGCGTCTGGTATTCCTACCACACGGACAGCCTGATGGAGGACACAGGAAAGGATGTATGGGTGAAGTGCCCCCTTTCTTTCCTGCCCGTGTATGTCCGCGGAGGAGCGGTAATTCCCCATTGGCCGGTGCAGCAATACGTGGGAGAACTGCCTCGGCCGCCGCTGACGTTGGATGTATGGTGGGCGCCGGAAGGGGAGGTGGCCTCCCATTTGTATGAAGATGCAGGGGACGGATATGCATACCGGAACGGAGAATGCGCCGTGCATGAGTTCCTTTACCGCGGCGGCTCCAATTCCCTGGAGCTGGATTGGAACTGCGAAGGGGATCCCTGTGCGTTCCATGAGTCCGCAGAGGTGGTTTTGCACGGTTTGCCTGCAGGTATTTCCGTCAGTGCATGCATGGACGGCGTTCCGTGCTGCAGCGTGATGAGGGAAGGAAGGGTGTGGAAAATACCGGTGAAGGATAAATTTGACACGCTTTCCGTCTGCTGGACGGAGGAATAATGTTCTTCCATTAAGGGAATGAGGCGTCCGGAGGAACTGTCATGGAAGGCGGAAACTGCGCCTGACCGTATCCCTCTTCAGTTTCAGTTCCCGCCATTCATGCGTCAGGGTGGAGGAGGCCACTACGCCGCCTCCGGTGCAAAGTGCGAGCCTCTGCCCCTGCCAGTACAGGGAGCGGATGCCTACCAGGCAGAAAAAGTCTCCATTTTCCAGAAACCCGAACGGGGCGCCGAAGTGAAGCGGACAGCGGAGACGTGAACGCCAGTCGTCCAGTTGGGCGAGCGTTTTTTCCGTGCGGGGCTGGGAACCCAGGGCTGGGGTGGGGTGGAGCAGCCGTATCCAGTGGACCGGAGTATGCTGTTCATCCGATTCCAGTGTGAGGTAAGTAACGAAGTGGATCAGGGTGCCCAGGTTCAGCACGCTGCGTGCCGTTCTGGTGACGCTGCCGCAGGGGGACAGGCGGGAAAGAATGCTGCCCGCCACGATTTCATGCTCGCGGATTTCCTTGTCGTCGTTGATGAAAACCCCTTCATCCTCCGGGCGGGCCGTTCCTGCCAGGGCCATTGTCTCCAGGCGGCGGCCCTGCTGGTGGAACAGTGTTTCCGGAGTGATTCCGCAGAATCCTTCCCGTTCCGTCCACCAGGCGTAGGGATAATGGGACGGAGAGCTGCTGACGGCCCGCAGGATGAGTTCCCGGGGTGTGTGGGGGAGCAGCATTTCCCCGAACTGGGGAATCGCCGGAACGCTTTTCATCAATTGCCCGGCAGCGATTTGCTCCATCATTTCCGCAAAAACCTGCGCGTATGCGTCTGGAGACGGTTCCGTCCACCGGATTTCCGGAGCAGGCGGGGGGGGATTTCCCTCTGCCGGGAGAGCATGAAGGGCTGCCGGTATTTTCCATGGCTGCGGGTCGTCCAGCCGGAATGTATCAATATAAAAGGCGGGGCCGGAATCCGGCGGTTCCGCTGATTCCCGGAAAGGCCCGGTTCCGAGAAGAAGGCCGCGGGAAGGGTGCTTGATCAGGGCTCCGGAAGTCAGCGTTTTTATGTCCATGCGCAATTCATGTTAAAATGCCGCCGCCGGGAATTCCAGCTATTTGAATGTTTGTGAAGTGCGGAAGAAACGGGAATGACGGTTCAATGGGCGCCTCCGTTTTTCCAGGATGTCCCATGAATGGCATGGACCTGAAAAAGGGCATTCCCCTTCGTCCCTGACGCTTTTTCCCCCTCCGTTGAAAAAGCAGGGGATGACGGCCTTTCCCTGCCCGGAGCCTGTAGCGGGAGGAACTCCGCCCCTTGTTTCCTGGAGCCGTGCGCCATGTCACGTGCGTTCCCCTTTTGAATTGACGGGAAAAAGCACACAAGTAAGCTTTAAAGAGCTTCCAACCCTATGCAGATAATGAACAGACCAGCACCATCAGTCCCCACCGCCGATATTCCGGTAGAGGCTATGCTGGCAGAGGTGCGGAAGCCGCTGGGGCCCGTTTGGTGGAGCGTGTTTCTCGCCAGCGCATTGCTGGCGGCGTGGGGCATCGGGTGGAATTCCTGGCGCATTGCCGCAGAGGGGGTGGGCGTGCTGGGGGTGAATAATAACGTGGTGTGGGGGCTGGACATCGTGCATTTTGTTTTCTGGATAGGCCTGGGGCATGCGGGCACCCTGATTTCCGCCGTCCTGCTGCTGACGCGCCAGTCATGGAGAAGCCCGATTGCGCGCGGAGCGGAACAGATGACCCTGTGCGCGGTTATCTGCGCCGCCGTTTTCCCTGTGGTGCACGTAGGGCGTGTCTGGATGGCGTGGATGGCTTCCCCGTTGCCGGAAGTGAGCGGAATTTGGCCGGACATGGCCTCTCCTTTGATGTGGGATGTCATGGCGGTCAGCACCTATTTTCTTCTTTCCCTGTTGTACTGGTATATCGGCCTGGTGCCGGATTTCGCGTTGCTGAGGGATTGCTGCAAGGGGCGTCTGAGGCGCCGGTACGGATGGCTGGCGCTGGGCTGGCAGGGGACGGGGCGCCAGTGGCGCGCCTATGAAAAGGCCAGCCTTCTTTTTGCGGTTATTCTGACTCCTCTCGTGGTATCCGTTCATTCCGTGGTGAGTTTCGATTTTTCCGTGACTCAGGTGCCGGGGTGGCACCTGAGCATTTTCCCGCCCTATTTCGTAGGGGGAGCCATCCTCAGCGGTATGGCGATGGTTCAGCTGATTCTGCTGGGGGTGAGCCGTCTGATGGCCGGCAGCGGCGTTCGCCGG
>OHBD01001319.1_pt1 | contig 11035 bp, 9 predicted proteins | sample 1577291 | NCBI WGS metagenome assembly OHBD01 (sample SAMEA3879572, study PRJEB24766) | human gut metagenome | biome: human-associated habitat; feature: feces | place: USA | collected 1985/1987
TGAGCCGGCCGCCGTTCTCGTCGGCCACAGTGAGGATCTCCCGATACAGGTTTTGGAGGATCAGGCTGACCATAAAATACTTGGTCTGGTCCTCCTCGGGCAGTACGATAAAGATGGCGGATTTCTCATTGCAAAACTTCTCCGCGTCAATGGCGGTGTCAAAGCAGAGGATCTGCTCCATCTCCGAGTCGAGGAAGGCGTTTAGGCGGGACAGTACCGTTGAGATTACGGAGGCCATGGCCTGCTCCGCCGTGTTGAGGGCGGACCCGGCAAACCAGCGGGCCTTATGATTAGGCGGGAGCTTTTCCAGCAGGAGCTGGAACTGATTCTTTCCCTTCACCCGGCTGGGGGCCAGCAACGCATTTTATGATTTCTTCGTCTGGGACGGGCGGCAGTACGTCTACGCCACGCCCCCCGGGCAGGAGGCCGGGCTGGCCAACTACGGGCTGGATGCGGACAGGGGTTATGTATGGACTCAGGCCAACAACGGCATGGCGGGGCTGGAATGCGAGTACGGCGTGTACCGCTGGCAGGGAACGGAGCTAGCGCCCGTGCGGGTGCTGAGGGCTGAAACCAGCTCCCGCTGGCAGGATTCCCCCGACGGCAGCTACAGCTTCGCCATCGTCTACGACAACCGGATTCTCCGCGCCACGGTGACGGACTATCCCGACGGCGTTTACGAGGGCCGCGTGATCTGGGAGAAGGAATTTGAGCTGGAAGCCGAGGACTTCGACGGCGCGGAGGTGTGGGAGGAAATGCGCGGCGCGCTGACGGCGGGACTGTAAAAACAGAAAAAAGCCAGTGTCTATCCGGGCTCCCGGCAGGGAAAACCGTCCGGCGCGGGGAAAAGAAAGGCGTTCCGATTTTTGTGCGGAACGCCTATTCTGTTTTTCAGGAGGATTTTTCCATGAATAACCTAAACACGACCGTCTCCGCCGACCGGCCCCATATCGGCTTTTTCGGTCTGCGGAACGCGGGCAAATCCAGCGTGGTGAACGCCGTGACGGGGCAGAACCTTTCGCTGGTCTCCGACGTAAAGGGCACCACCACCGACCCGGTGCAGAAGGCCATGGAGCTGCTGCCGCTGGGGCCGGTGGTCATCATCGACACTCCCGGCATGGACGACGAGGGCGAACTGGGCGAAATGCGGGTGCATCGGGCCCGGCAGGTGCTGGCCAGGACCGACATCGCCGTACTGGTGGTGGACGCGGTGCGCGGCCTGCAGCCCCAGGACGAAGCCCTGCTGAAGCTGTTTCAGGAGCGGAAGGTACCCTACCTGATCGCCCTGAACAAATGCGACCTGCTGCGGGAGCTTCCCTCCGCCGGGGAGCACCAGCTCTACGTCAGCGCCCAGCGAGGCGACCACATTCACGAATTGAAGGAAGCCATTGCCGCCGTGGTGCGCCAGCCGAAAAATGAGCGGGTCATCGTGGGCGATCTGCTGCAGCCGGAGGATATCGTCGTTCTGGTCACGCCGGTAGACTCCGCCGCGCCCAAGGGTCGGCTGATCCTGCCCCAGCAGCAGACCATCCGGGACATTCTGGACCATCACGCCCTGAACGTGGTGGTACAGGTTCCGCAGCTTAAGACCGCGCTGGCGGCGCTGGGCCGGAAGCCCCGGCTGGTCATCACCGACTCGCAGGCCTTCGGGCCGGTCAGCCGGGACGTGCCCGAGGACATTCCCCTGACCTCCTTCTCCATCCTTTTCGCCCGCTACAAGGGCCAGCTGGAACAGATGGTGCGGGGCGCGGCGGCGCTGGATCACCTGCGGGATGGCGATACGGTGCTGATCTCCGAGGGCTGCACCCACCACCGCCAGTGCGAGGATATCGGCACGGTGAAGCTGCCTGCGTGGATCAACGGCTACACCGGCAAAAAAGACCTGCAATTCCGTTTCACTTCCGGCGGCGAATTTCCGGAGGACTTTGACGGCATCGCGCTGGCCGTCCACTGCGGCGGCTGTATGCTCAACGACCGGGAGATGCAGTCCCGGGTGGAGCGGGCCGTGGCTGCCGGGGTGCCCATCACCAATTACGGCGTGGCCATCGCCCAGATGCACGGCATCCTGCGCCGCTCGCTGTCGCCCTTCCCGAAGCTGCTGGAGCTGCTGAAATAAAAAGCAGCGGACAGACATTTTCCGACATGGCGGCTGCTGCCGCGCGCCCGGAGTGCAGCTGCTGGTGGAAAAGAAACCCTTCCGCTCTAAAGTCTCAACACTGGCTCAGTTCTCCGCCGGGAAAGGACAGCGCCTCAGCCGCTTCGCAGTCCGTTTCCGCAGGGAAAACAAACCGCATCAAAATTGGCGAAATGCCGGGGCGGCATTCTACACAGAAAAAGGAAGATACAGATCAAAAGCGGGAATGTCTCAAATATGGAGACATTCCCGCTTTCTTTTATGCTTTTTCTACCGCGTCCCAAAGCACCTGCGTCAGGTCGTCCCGCACCACCAGACCGGCGGCGCGGTCGTAGTCGGTCGCGTCCCGATTCAACAGAGCCAGACGGCAGCGGGGGCTGCGGTAGCGGATCAGACCGGCGGCGGGGTAGACCACCAGCGACGTGCCGCCCACGATGAGCAGGTCACAGCGGGCAATGGCGCTCAGGGCTTCTTCCATCACCACGTCGTCCAGCGGCTCGCCGTAGAGCACCACCTCGGGCTTGATCACGCCGCCGCAGGAGCAGTGGGGCGCGCCCTCGCCCTGCAAAAGCGGCTCCAGCGGATAAAAACGCCCGCACTTCATGCAGCGGTTGCGGTGGACGGAGCCGTGAAGCTCCAGGACAGTCCTGCTTCCGGCAGCCTGATGCAGTCCGTCGATATTCTGGGTAACGACCGCCTTGCACTTGCCCCGGCGTTCCAGCTCCGCCAGCGCCAGATGGGCGGCGTTGGGCTTCGCGTCCGGGTAGAGCATCACCCGGCGGTAGAAATCCCAAAATTCGTCGGGGTGAGTGATAAAATATTCATGAGAAAGCATCTCCTCATAGCTGCGGCCGCCGGGGGTATTGTAAATGCCCTGATGGGCGCTGCGAAAATCCGGGATGCCGCTGGCGGTGGAGACCCCCGCGCCGCCGAAAAAGACGATGTTTCGTGCCTCCGCGATCCACTGGCGCAGGGTTTCCGTTTCCTGGGTCATTCTGCTTCTCCCCTTTCCGATGAGACGATTTAGTGACAGGTATCTTTTCGATTTTTGAATGGAAAAAACCTGTTTTCTGTCGGGTTTTCCCTTTGATTGTCCTTTCCGCCCGAGTCGGAATGAAAACCCTCCCTTTTGCCCATACTTCCTGTTGAAAGCCGGCAAGGGAGGAAACCAACATGGCGATCAACAAGGTGGAAATTTGCGGCGTAGATACGTCTACCCTGCCCGTTCTGACCAACGAGCGTATGCGGGAGCTGTTTCCGCTGGTGCATAGCGGCGATCTCAACGCCCGGGAGGAATTTATCCGGGGAAATCTGCGTCTGGTGCTGAGCATTATTCAGCGCTTCGGCAACCGGGGCGAAAACGTGGACGATCTGTTTCAGGTGGGCTGCATCGGGCTCATCAAGGCGCTGGACAATTTCGATACCACGCTGAACGTGCGCTTTTCCACCTATGCCGTGCCCATGATCATCGGCGAAATTCGCCGGTATCTGCGGGACAACAACGCCATCCGGGTCAGCCGCAGCTTGCGGGATATTGCCTACAAGGCCCTGAAAGCCCGGGATCAGCTGTCCGAAAAGCTGGGCCGGGAGCCCAACGTGAACGAGCTGGCCGAGGCCCTGCACCTGCCCCGGGAGGACGTGGTCTTTGCGCTGGAGGCCATTCAGGACCCGGTCAGCCTGTTCGAGCCCGTGTTCAACGACGGGGGAGACTCGCTGTACATCATGGATCAGATCACCGACGAGCGCAAGCCGGACAACGGCTGGCTGGACGAGATCGGCGTGCAGGACGCCATGAGCCGCCTGAACGAGCGGGAGCGTCACATTCTGAAGCTGCGGTTTTATCAGGGCCGCACCCAGATGGAGGTCGCCAGCGAGATCGGCATTTCGCAGGCGCAGGTCAGCCGGCTGGAAAAGAACGCGCTGGTCCATATGCGCAAAAATATGGGGTTATGAAACAAGGCTCCTCCGGCCTGACGGAGGAGCCTTGTTTTTTTCATGAGCAACGGGCTGAACAGCCGCAGTTCCGTTCCTTTTCCACCGTTTTTCCCATATAGCTTGAAAATTTTTCTCCAAAAAATTCTGTTACATATTGCAATTTCGTTCTCTATTTTTTAAAATAATGTCACATTTTATGCTTGGAAGGAGAATGGGTGTGAAAAGCGCCGTTCAGTTTCTGATTGCTTTGTTCATTGTTTTGACGATGGTCATTCCAACAGGCCTTGCCGCTGCGGATGAATCATTCATTGTTTTCACGGGCGACCGGGAGGAATACAAGTATTCAGATCCGCTGTACGTCCGAAACAACGGAGAGAATCGCGTAGCGTACTGTTACAACGCCTCGAAGAAAGTACCGCCTACCTGGCAGGAGGGCGGACAGACCGTGTACAAGATCGAAAGCGCCACGGCGGAAGAGTTCTACCAAATGACCGACGAAAACGTCCGGCTCATGGAACCCGAAGCGTTCAAAAAGGCCATATTGTCCGTCTGCTATCAGGGTTTCCCACAAAACGGATCAGGCCTGATGGAAAAATACGGTCTAACCCGTGCCACCTTCCGCTGCATTACGCAGCTGGCGGTCTGGTATTATACGGACTCGCTGGATATTTCCCAGCATTACCAGCAGTATCAGCCGTTTGATACCTATCCCGGGGCGTGGGCAGCTTATCAGGAGCTGATTACGCCCTTGGATACCCTGCCGCTCGGTTATCAGCTGGATCTGTACCGCAACCGCAATGAACAGTATCAGAATGTGCTGTGTACCCGTCTGGCGGAAATGCCCGTGCAAACGTCCATCCAGCTGAAGGGAATCAAGCTGCTGGAGGGCCGCGCCCTGCTGGCCAACGAGTTCCATTTTATCGTCACGGACGAACAAGGCACGGAGGTCTCCCGGGGCGTCAATCACGCGGATGGCAGCATCGCCTTCAACTATATCGAGTACCGTCACGAGGACGTGGGGCTGCACCGCTATACCATCCGAGAGGTACAGGGCGATCTGTCGAATGTGACGTATGACGGCGCGTCTTATACGGTGGAGGTATTGGTGGAATACGTAGACGACCAGCTGACGGCCACGGCGCAGGGAGAACCGAAACTGGTTTTCCGCAATGTGTACGACGCTTCTCCTACGGCAACGCCAAGTCCAAGTCCGACCGCGACCCCAGGCGTAACTCCGTCTCCAACCCCGGCCCAGACCCCGGTTCCGGGCACGCCTCCTGCCACTGGCGACGAAAGTCATCCTGTGTTATGGGCCCTGTTGGCACTGGCCGCGCTGAGTCTGCTCGGCATACAGGCAGTCCTGAGCCGAAAAACCCGTAAGAAATGAGCTTCCGCAGCTTATTCCATACGCTAAAAGCCCGCCCTTCCGCATGGAAAGGCGGGCTTTTGGGATTTCCCTTAGATTTGTTCAAACAAGAGCCGCATCAGGTCGGTGCCATCCATCAGCACGGGTTCGGACTCCATCTCCCGCTCGCAGAACTTGCGCAGGGGCGCGCGGCCGTCCTTTTCCAGCGCCTTTTTCACCGTGCGGCTGTCGTAGATAGCATAGGGCACGGGCGCGCCGTCGTGGGTGCGGGTGGTCAGCAGGGTGGGATGGTCGCTCAACACCAGCAGGCGGAAGTCCTCGCCCCGCATGGTCAGCTCGTCCAGAATAGGGCCAACGACCCGATATTCCACATTCTGGATGGCTTCCAGCTTGCGGCCCAGATCGCCCGCGTGAGCCATTTCGTCCGGTGCTTCGATGTGCACCGCAGCAAAATCGTCCCCGTCGGCCAGCGCCTGCAGCGCGCAGGCTACTTTTCCCTCATAGTTGGTGTCCAGATCGCCGTTGGCCCCTTCCACATGGGGCGTTTTCAGTCCGGCCAGACCGGCGATGCCCCATACCAGCGGAACGGCGCTGACCACCGTGCCCCAGTGGCCGTATTTTTCCTTGAAGGAGGGCAGTTCCATGGCCGTGGCCGCGCCCCAGGGCCAGATCATGTTGGCGGGCAGCTTGCCCTCGGCCACCCGCTTCTGATTGATGGGATGATCCTTCAGCACTTCATAGCTGCGCAGCATCAGGGCCTTGATATCCTCGGCCATCTTCCGGGCGGCAGCGTCGTCGGTCTCCCGCAGCAGATGGGGCAGATGGGGCTCGACGGGCTGTTCCAGCACGTTGTGAGGCTCGGTCAGCCGCACGGCGGACAGGTCGTGCGCGTCCGTTTTCATCACGCCCACATGGCGGAAGGTATCGGTAACGGTGATCTCCAGCCCCGCGTCCTTCTGCATCGCCGCGAAGGTGGGATCGGCCAGCAGGTCGTTCATCAGGGTGACGGCCTCCTGCCCGTGGATATTGCCGCCGTTGTGGCTGTGGATGACCAGCGCGCCGCTTTCGTCCGGCGTGACGGCGCACAGATTCACCCGGAAGCTGACGCAGCCCTGAGGCACCTTCACGCCCATGCCCGCCGCTTCCAGCACGCTGCGGCCCGTGTAATACTTCCGGGGATCGTAGCCAAAAATGCTGAGAATGGCGGTGTCGCTGCCTGCGGGCAGGCCGTGGGGCACCGTCAGCGCCCGGCCGCACCAGCAGCCCGCCGCCCGGTCAAAAGCGTTCAGCGCCAGCGCCTCCAGCGGCGTTTTGCCCGCCAGCTGGGGCAGATAGGTATCGGCCATGCCGTCGCCGATCACAAGCACATATTTCATCAGGTTTCCCTTCCTTTCTTCTTCTGTCCCAAACAGACCTACTGCGCCACCCGGATAATATCGTCCCGCAGGCGGTAGATGGTCGCGCCGTACTTTTTGCGGCAGAAAGCGTCCACGAACCAGTCGATCTTCTTCACCGCATCGAACTGCAAATAGCCGTAGCGAATGCCGTTGCGCTTTTCGCCCTTCATGTTGCTGTCGCACCAGCGGACGGTGTCCGTGTCCGGGTCGTAGTCCGCAATGAAGATCATGCTGTGCGCGCCCACGCCGTAGTAATAGTTGGCGGCCATCTGGAAATAGTCGCCCTTCTGCACCTGCTGAAGGAACGCCCGCGCCTTCTGCCGGTTTTCCTCCGCGCTCAGGGACGTATCGTAGCGGAAGGAGGCCGCCGCGTAGAAGGGATTGCCCTCGCTGGCGGGTACATCCTTCCATTCCACGCCGTACACGTAGTCGGTGCATTCCTCCCGGGGCTTATTATCCGGGATTTTCAGGGGCACGTTGGGAAATTCCGCCATACGGAACGTCCCCGCGTTGGCCCGGAAAAGATAGACGGTGTAGTTTTTGCACACATAATTGCTGCTGGCATACTGGGCCTCATGCGCCTTGCCGCCCGCCTGTTCGTATTCCTTCTGGGCCATGGCAATAATCCCGTCGATAAAGGCCGCCCGGGCAGCGGGATCGCCCCCGGCGGACGCGTTGCCCACGGGCGGCTGGGTCTCGGCAGGCTCCGCGGTTTCGGCCGCTTCGGGAATCTGGGCATCCTCCGTATCCAGAATGGTCAGGGTCACTTCCTCATCCGCCAGAGCAGGGAGCAGCGCGCCCCAGATCAGCAGGGCGGAAAACACAAGGCACAGGAACGCTTTCTTTCGCATTCGCAAATCCTCCTTCATTCAGCGGTCAGTCCAGTCCCAGCTTGGGGTAGACCTCGTCCACGTCCAGCGTGGCAAAATAGTCCCTGGGGGTCTCGGCCCGGCGGATCAGCTGGAACGAGCCGTCCTCCCGGCGCAGCACTTCCTTGCAGCGGAGCTTGCCGTTGTAGTTGTAGCCCATGCTCAGGCCGTGAGCGCCGGTATCGTGGATCACCAGCACGTCGCCGACCTCCGCCTTGGGCAGCAGCCGGTTGACGGCAAACTTGTCGTTATTTTCGCAAAGACTGCCGGTCACGTCCACCAGCTGGTCGTGGGGCAGGTCTTCCCGGGCGGGAATGGTGATATGGTGATACGCGCCGTACATGGCGGGACGCATCAGGTCGCAGGCCGAAGCGTCCAGCCCCAGATAGTGCCGGTAAATGTTCTTTTCATGAATGATGTGGGTCACCAGCCAGCCGTTGGGGCCGGTCATATAGCGGCCCAGTTCGGTCTTGATGGCTATGCCCCGAATGCCCCGGCGGGTAAAGGCCTCGTCATATTCCCGGGCCACGCCCGCGCCAATGGCCTCGATATCCGCCTCCGGCGCGTCGGGCAGATAGGGAATGCCGATGCCGCCGGACAAGTTGATGAAGCTCAGGGTCAGGCCGGTCTCCTCCATCAGCTCCACGCCCGTCTCAAACAGCAGCCGTGCCAGCGCCGGGTAATAGGCCGGGTCGGTGGTATTGCTGCACAGGAAGGAATGCAGGCCGAAGCGCTTGGCACCGCCCGCTTTCAGCTCCCGCAGGGCCTGAGAAAGCTGCGCCCGGGTCATGCCGTACTTGGCTTCCTTGGGCTCACCCATGATCTCGCCCGCCACGGTGAACGCGTCGCCCGGATTATAGCGCAGGCAGACTTCTTCGGGAATGCCGCCGTTATCCCGCAGGGTGGCCACGTGGGTCGCGTCATCCAGATTGATATAGGCGTTCAATTCCCGGGCCAGCCGGAACTCCTCCGGCGGCACATCATTGGCGGAGAACATGATGTCCCGCCCCTGAAAGCCGCAGGCGCGCACCAGCATCAGCTCGGTCATGCTGGCGCAGTCCACACCGCAGCCCTCGTCCTTCAAAATGCGCAGAATGGCGGGGGTGGGCAGCGCCTTGACGGCGAAATACTCCCGAAACTCCGGCACGCCTGAAAAAGCGGCTTTCAGGCGGCGGGCGGTGCGGCGGATGGCCGCCTCGTCATAGAGGTGAAAAGGGGTCTGGTACTGCTGCGCCGCGGCCAGAAACACCTGACCGGGCAGGGAAAAATTGGGCATAGGCAGCATCCTTTCTTTAGCAAAATCCCCGCCGGGGACGCATCCGGCAGGTCGATGTCATTGTAGCATAGTTCACCGGGAAATAACAGCCGCGAAATCCTGCCAAACAGAAAAAAATCAACCGGCCGAAACGGAAAAACATCCCCTTGCCCTTCTTCCGTTTTTGCACTATAATTTTTAAGTCCCGACAGAATAACGAGGGGGTAAAGCAGACATGGCGGAAAAACCGCAGTGCGTAGTCATTTTGGACTTTGGCGGACAGTATACCCAGCTGATCGCCAGGCGAGTAAGAGAACTGAACGTATATTCCCTGGTGCTGCCCTACACGGCGACGGCGGAGGAAGTACGGGCGTTGGAACCGCAGGGCGTGATCTTCTCCGGTGGCCCGGCCAGCGTATTGGATCCGGATTCTCCCCGAGTAGATGAAGAACTCTTTCGGATGGGTGTGCCGGTCCTGGGTATTTGCTACGGAATGCAGCTGATGGCCCATCTGCACGGCGCGCCCATTGAACGCGGCGCGCAGCGGGAATACGGCCGCACCGTCATGCAGGTAGACGATGTGCACGATCCCCTTTCCAACGGCATGAGCGCTTCCAGCCATTGCTGGATGAGCCACACCTATCAGGTGAAGCAGCCGCCGGAAGGCTTCCGGGTGCTGGCACACACCGCGTCCTGCCCGGTAGCGGCCATGGGCGACGATCAGCGCCGGATGTACGGCGTGCAGTTCCACCCCGAAGTGACCCACACCGACGAGGGCACCCGCCTTCTGGAAAACTTCCTGATGGATATCTGCGGTTGCCGCGGCGACTGGAGCATGGAAGCCTACATTGACATCGCCGTGCGCCAGATCCGTGAGCAGGTGGGCGACGGCACCGTTCTTCTGGGCCTTTCCGGCGGCGTGGACAGCGCCGTGGCCGCCGCGCTTCTCTACCGCGCCATTGGCAACCGTCTGACCTGCGTATACGTAGACCACGGCTTCATGCGCGCCGGCGAGAGCGATCAGGTGGTGGATATTTTCACCAAGACCTTCCCGGTGGAGCTGGTTCACGCGGACGCGTCCGAGCGTTTCTTCGCCGACCTGAAGGGCGTGACCGATCCGGAACAGAAGCGCAAGATCATCGGCCGCGACTTTGTGGAGGTCTTCAAGGAAGAAGCCAGGAAGCTGGGCAAGCGCGACCATTTTGCTCAGGGCACCATTTATCCCGATGTGATCGAAAGCGGTCAGGTAAAGGGCAGCGCGGTCATCAAGAGCCACCACAACGTGGGCGGCCTGCCCAAGGAGCTGGGCTTTGAAAGTCTGGTAGAGCCTCTGCGGATGCTCTTCAAGGACGAAGTCCGCCGTCTGGGCGTAGCGCTGGGTCTGCCCGAGAGTCTGGTCTACCGTCAGCCTTTCCCCGGCCCCGGTCTGGCCATCCGCGTTATCGGCGAGTTGACCCCCGAAAAAGTCCGCATCGTCCGGGAAAGCGACCTGATCCTGCGTCAGGAGATCGCCAAGGCCGGCTGGGACAGCAAAATTTCCCAGTACTTCACCGTCCTGACCAACGCCCGCAGCGTTGGCGTCATGGGCGACGAGCGCACCTACGCCTACGCCGTAGCCATCCGCGCCGTCACCACCGACGACTTCATGACCGCCGACGTGGCCCAACTGCCCTACGACCTGCTCGGCAAGATCGCCACCCGCATCGTCGGCGAGGTCAACGGCTGCAACCGCGTCCTGTACGATATCACCACCAAGCCCCCGGCCAGTATTGAGTGGGAATGATTATAGAACTCAAGCACCTGCTGTTTGAGGCCTTTCAACCCTGTGATGTATAAATAAACAAGGCTGAACCTAATTCTTAATCTGGCTGTCCGATTTTACAAGGTCGGATAGCCAGATTGCTTTACAAGAACTCTTCTAAAGCAAATTGATTGCATCCTCCATCGTTTTTCGCAGAAACGTCCTTATTTTTCTCAAAAAAATGAGAAATAGGTCTTTACAAACGCAGAAAAACGTGGTAAGATATCCAACGTTGAGTGCGGGGCATTAGCGCAGTTGGTAGCGCACAACACTGGCAG
>OHBD01001320.1_pt1 | contig 11023 bp, 8 predicted proteins | sample 1577291 | NCBI WGS metagenome assembly OHBD01 (sample SAMEA3879572, study PRJEB24766) | human gut metagenome | biome: human-associated habitat; feature: feces | place: USA | collected 1985/1987
ACCATTGCGATGGCCGCCAGCGTTCTGCTGCTGGTGCCGGGATTTCCGTTGATAAATGCCGTCGCCGATATGTTTAAAGGCCACATCAATACCGGACTGGCACGCTGGGCGATCGCCAGTCTGCTGACACTGGCTACCTGCGTCGGCGTGGTGATGGCACTGACGATTTGGGGGCTACGCGGATGGGTGTGATCGAGTTTCTGTTTGCATTGGCGCAGGATATGATCCTCGCCGCCATTCCAGCGGTCGGCTTTGCGATGGTGTTCAACGTTCCCGTTCGGGCATTACGCTGGTGTGCGCTGCTTGGCGCGATTGGTCATGGTTCACGAATGATCTTAATGACCAGCGGGCTGAATATTGAGTGGTCAACCTTTATGGCTTCTATGCTGGTCGGCACCATTGGTATTCAATGGTCGCGCTGGTATCTGGCGCATCCGAAAGTGTTTACCGTGGCGGCTGTTATCCCCATGTTCCCTGGCATATCGGCTTATACCGCAATGATTTCGGCGGTAAAAATCAGCCAGTTAGGCTACAGCGAGTCATTGATGATTACCCTGTTAACCAACTTTCTTACAGCTTCATCGATTGTTGGTGCATTATCCATCGGTCTTTCCATTCCTGGATTATGGTTGTACCGCAAGCGCCCTCGCGTATAAAATTGCCTCGCTTAAAGCACACGGATGAGAGACAGCCTCCTCTCCTCCGTGTGTTACTATAAAAGTTATCTCCCTTCTCGTTCATCGTTCCATATTTGAGAAACAGTATGTCTTCCAGAGTTTTGACCCCGGACGTCGTTGGTATTGACGCCCTGGTACACGATCACCAAACCGTTCTGGCAAAAGCTGAAGGCGGTGTGGTTGCCGTATTTGCTAACAATGCCCCGGCGTTTTATGCCGTCACGCCTGCACGCCTGGCTGAACTGCTGGCGCTGGAAGAAAAGCTGGCGCGTCCGGGAAGCGATGTCGCTCTGGACGATCAACTCTATCAGGAACCGCAAGCTGCTCCCGTTGCTGTACCCATGGGGAAATTCGCCATGTATCCGGACTGGCAACCCGATGCCGACTTTATCCGCCTGGCGGCGCTATGGGGCGTGGCACTAAGAGAGCCGGTGACCACCGAAGAACTGACCTCATTCATTGCCTACTGGCAGGCGGAAGGTAAAGTCTTTCACCATGTACAGTGGCAACAAAAACTGGCGCGCAGCCTGCAAATCGGTCGTGCCAGCAACGGCGGACTGCCGAAACGAGATGTGAATACGGTCAGTGAACCTGACAGCCAAATTCCACCAGGATTCAGAGGGTAACGATGAAAAACGTTGGCGACCTGATGCAACGCCTGCAAAAAATGATGCCTGCCCATATCAAACCTGCATTCAAAACGGGTGAAGAACTACTGGCCTGGCAGAAAGAACAAGGAGCGATCCGCTCCGCCGCTCTCGAACGTGAAAATCGGGCGATGAAAATGCAGCGCACCTTTAACCGCTCCGGTATTCGTCCACTGCATCAGAACTGCTCCTTTGAGAACTATCGCGTTGAGTGTGAAGGGCAGATGAATGCGTTAAGCAAAGCGCGCCAGTACGTCGAAGAGTTTGACGGCAACATCGCCAGCTTCATCTTTTCTGGTAAGCCAGGAACCGGCAAAAACCATCTGGCGGCGGCAATCTGCAACGAGCTGCTGCTACGCGGTAAATCCGTATTGATCATCACCGTGGCCGATATTATGTCGGCGATGAAAGATACCTTCAGGAATAGCGGTACCAGTGAAGAACAACTGCTTAACGATCTGAGCAACGTTGATCTGCTGGTGATCGATGAGATCGGCGTGCAGACCGAATCGAAATACGAAAAAGTGATCATCAACCAGATCGTCGATCGCCGCTCTTCTTCCAAACGCCCAACCGGGATGCTGACCAACAGTAATATGGAAGAGATGACCAAGTTGCTGGGCGAACGCGTGATGGACCGTATGCGCCTGGGTAACAGTTTGTGGGTGATCTTCAACTGGGATAGCTACCGTAGCCGGGTAACAGGTAAAGAGTATTAATCCCCGTTTCTGGCGGTATACTGCGACACAATTCCACCTTGAGTAATGATGATGAAAACTGTTAAACATCTTCTGTGCTGTGCCATTGCCGCCAGCGCATTAATTTCCACCGGGGTGCATGCTGCGTCCTGGAAAGATGCGCTCTCCAGCGCCGCCAGCGAACTTGGCAACCAAAACAGCACGACACAGGAAGGCGGTTGGTCGCTCGCGTCATTAACTAACTTGCTTAGCAGCGGGAACCAGGCCTTAAGCGCAGATAACATGAACAACGCCGCAGGCATTCTGCAATACTGCGCGAAGCAAAAGCTGGCGTCGGTAACCGATGCCGAAAACATCAAGAACCAGGTGCTGGAAAAGCTGGGCCTGAACAGTGAAGAGCAAAAAGAAGACACCAACTATCTGGATGGCATTCAGGGTTTGCTGAAAACCAAAGATGGTCAGCAACTCAATCTGGATAACATCGGAACGACTCCGCTGGCAGAAAAGGTGAAAACCAAAGCCTGCGATCTGGTGTTAAAGCAGGGGCTGAACTTCATTTCCTGAACCGCGAAACGCCGCGTTTTAGCTGTTACCCGGCTGACGCGGCTCTCTCCTGCCCTTTTCCCTGCTCCTGGACGGTTTTCCCCCTGTTACACGGGAAGCGACCGCGATCAAAAAAGTCTGTTTATAAACTAATTCCTAACAACATCGCATTTTTTTGACACTAGAATTGCAGCAATATGGCGACGCCATTACATTGTGCTTCTCAAAAAGCTTAAACGTTGGCTAAACGGCCCGGTTTAGTGAGGATCGCCCGTTGTCAGAACTACTCTCTTTCGCCCTTTTTCTCGCCTCTGTGCTGATTTACGCATGGAAAGCGGGACGTAACACCTGGTGGTTTGCAGCCACATTAACGGTGCTGGGGCTATTTGTCGTTTTAAATATCACCCTGTTTGCCAGCGACTATTTTACTGGCGATGGTATTAACGACGCGGTTCTCTATACCTTAACCAACAGCCTGACCGGTGCTGGCGTCAGCAAATACATCCTGCCGGGTATCGGCATTGTGCTGGGGCTGACAGCGGTGTTCGGTGCGCTGGGCTGGATCCTGCGCCGTCGTCGCCATCATCCGCACCATTTTGGTTACAGCCTGCTGGCGCTCTTACTGGCGCTGGGTTCGGTGGACGCCAGCCCAGCATTTCGTCAGATAACGGAACTGGTGAAATCCCAGTCACGCGATGGCGACCCGGACTTTGGGGCTTATTATAAAGAGCCGTCGAAAACTATCCCTGACCCGAAACTCAACCTGGTTTATATCTACGGCGAAAGTCTCGAGCGGACCTATTTTGATAACGAAGCTTTCCCGGATCTCACGCCTGAACTGGGCGCGTTGAAAAATGAAGGCCTGGATTTCAGCCACACGCAGCAGCTGCCAGGAACGGATTACACGATTGCGGGCATGGTGGCTTCTCAGTGCGGCATACCGCTGTTTGCCCCCTTTGAAGGCAACGCCTCCGCCTCTGTCTCCAGCTTCTTCCCGCAGAACATCTGTCTGGGCGATATCCTGAAAAACTCGGGTTATCAGAACTATTTCGTGCAGGGCGCGAATCTGCGTTTTGCCGGTAAAGATGTGTTCCTGAAGTCGCATGGCTTCGACCACTTATACGGCTCAGAAGAGCTGAAAAGCGTGGTGGCCGACCCGCACTATCGCAACGACTGGGGATTCTACGACGATACCGTTCTCGATGAAGCGTGGAAAAAGTTTGAAGAGCTTTCCCGCTCAGGTCAGCGATTCTCACTGTTTACCCTGACAGTCGATACCCATCACCCGGATGGTTTTATCTCGCGTACCTGTAACCGCAAAAAATATGATTTTGACGGTAAGCCGAACCAGTCATTCAGCGCGGTAAGTTGCAGCCAGGAGAATATCGCGGCGTTTATCAACAAAATCAAAGCGTCACCGTGGTTTAAAGATACCGTCATCGTCGTCTCTTCTGACCATTTAGCGATGAACAACACGGCGTGGAAATACCTTAATAAGCAGGATCGCAATAACCTGTTTTTTGTCATTCGTGGCGACAAGCCGCAGCAAGAGACGCTGGCAGTGAAGCGTAACACGATGGATAACGGCGCGACGGTGCTGGACATTCTCGGTGGCGATAACTATCTCGGACTTGGTCGTAGCAGTTTATCCGGGCAGTCGATGTCGGAAATCTTCCTCAATATCAAAGAGAAAACATTGGCGTGGAAGCCGGATATCATCCGCCTGTGGAAATTCCCTAAAGAGATGAAAGAGTTCACTATCGACCAGCAGAAAAACATGATTGCCTTCTCGGGTAGCCATTTCCGTTTGCCGCTGCTGTTGCGGGTTTCAGACAAGCGCGTAGAACCGCTGCCGGCAAGTGAATACTCAGCACCGCTGCGTTTCCAGCTGGCCGATTTCGCTCCACGCGACAATTTCGTCTGGGTTGACCGTTGCTACAAGATGGCACAACTTTGGGCTCCGGAACTGGCACTCTCCACCGACTGGTGTGTCTCGCAGGGGCAGCTTGGCGGTCAGCAAATTGTCCAGCATGTTGATAAAACAATGTGGAAGGGCAAAACGGCATTTAAAGATACGGTCATCGACATGGCGCGTTACAAAAGCAATGTCGATACGCTGAAAATTGTTGATAACGATATTCGCTACAAAGCCGACAGTTTCATCTTCAACGTCGCCGGTGCGCCAGAAGAGGTGAAACAGTTTAGCGGGATTTCCCGTCCGGAGTCGTGGGGCCGCTGGTCCAACGCTCAGCTGGGCGATGAAGTAAAAATCGAGTACAAGCATCCGCTGCCGAAGAAATTTGACCTGGTGATTACCGCCAAAGCATACGGCAATAACGCCAGCCGTCCTATTCCGGTACGCGTAGGCAATGAAGAACAAACTCTTGTGCTGGGCAATGAAGTAACCACCACCACACTGCATTTCGATAACCCAACCGATGCCGACACACTGGTAATTGTGCCGCCGGAACCTGTCTCAACCAACGAAGGGAATATCCTCGGACACTCGCCGCGTAAGCTCGGGATCGGCATGGTGGAAATTAAAGTTGTGGAACGTGAAGGGTAATTCCTGACTGATGTGTAGGTCGCATAAGGTGCGACCTACACACCTTCTCCGGCCTACAAAACATCATTGAGAAACAGAAAAAAACAGCGCCCAACACTTCCCCGGACGCTGCATGGCAACTTTAATAATCTCGCCTTATCAGAAAGTAATTACACCCTTAATCAACTCACGATTGTTAATCACATCGCGCTCGTAGGTTTCTGCCAGCGTGGCGAACGGATAGCGATGGGTTAACATCATGTCGGCAGTGATTTTCCCTTCTGCCATCAGTCGACCGACTTTAGCGAAATCTTCCGGCGTGGCGTTGCGGCTGCCCATCATCGTCGTTTCTTTTTTATGGAATTCCGGATCGGAAAACTGCAACTCACCTTTAAACAGGCCGACAAATACCACCGTGCCGCCGTGACGAATCAGATTCACGGTGTTATTCATCGCATGTTGATTACCTGTCGCGTCGATCACTTTCTGCGCCAGCGAACCACCAAACTGCGCCCGCAGCTGCGCGTCAAAATCTTCGGCTGACGGGTCCAGAACAGGTAATTCCAGACGCGTTGCCACATGTTCACGGCGCGCTGGACTGGTATCCGCCACCACCACCTGTGCGCCATCGGCTTTAGCGATTGCCGCCGCGCCCAGACCGATTGGCCCCGCCCCGACCACCAGCACCTGCTCGCCGGGAGCAATGGCTGCGCGACGCACCGCATGAGCGCTAATAGCGAAAGGTTCAATCAATGCTGCCGCCTGCGGGTCAATACCGTCTGCGGGCAAAATGTTCGCCACCGGCACGCTCAAATACTCACTAAAACCGCCATCCTGATGCACGCCAATGACTGAAATTTTTTCACAGCAATTGGTACGCCCGCTTTTACACGCCGGGCATTGCTGACAGGCAACATAAGGGATCACAGCAACTTGCTGACCATTTTTAAGATCAGCAATATTTTTACCCAGCCCAACAATCTCCCCACATATTTCATGGCCTAAAACACGTGGATAACTAAAAAATGGTTGATTTCCACCCCAGGCATGAATATCGGTACCGCAAATCCCGACAGACTTAATTTTTATTAATGCTTCATTGTCACCCGGAATAGGTATCTCGCGTTGTTTCCAGACTAATTCTTTCGGCTGCTGGCAAATTAAAACATTCATCGTAGACATGATTCGGCTCTCCATTTTTTGTTGCCTTAGATATCAATGAAAATGAAAAATGGCAGCGGAACGGAAAATCTGTTTTGTGAAAACACACGCATAAAAATGTTTTAAATCGGGTTTTAATGGACTCACAAGGAGGAAAATATGAGTCGTTCACAAAATTTACGCCACAATGTGATTAACCAGGTCATTGATGATATGGCGCGGGGTCATATCCCTTCCCCACTTCCATCGCAAAGTGCGCTGGCGGAAATGTACAACATCAGCCGCACCACAGTGCGTCATATTCTCAGCCATTTACGCGAATGCGGCGTCTTGACGCAGGTTGGAAACGACTATGTTATTGCGCGTAAACCTGACCACGATGACGGTTTCGCCTGTACTACCGCTTCAATGAGTGAACAAAACAAAGTGTTTGAGCAGGCTTTTTTCACGATGATAAACCAGCGCCAGTTACGCCCAGGGGAAACTTTTTCTGAACTGCAACTGGCTCGGGCCGCGGGTGTCAGCCCGGTGGTTGTAAGAGAATATCTTTTAAAATTCGGCCGTTATAATCTTATTCAAAGCGAAAAGCGCGGCCAGTGGAGCATGAAGCAATTCGATCAATCCTACGCCGAGCAGCTGTTTGAGCTACGCGAAATGCTCGAAACACATTCACTTCAGCACTTTCTCAACCTGCCTGATCATGATCCCCGCTGGCTGCAGGCGAAAACCATGCTCGAACGTCATCGGCTACTGCGTGACAACATCGGCAATAGCTTTCGCATGTTCTCGCAACTTGACAGAGATTTTCACTCCTTACTGCTTTCAGCTGCCGACAATATCTTTTTTGATCAATCGCTTGAGATCATCTCAGTCATCTTTCATTTTCACTATCAATGGGACGAAAGCGATCTTAAACAGCGCAATATCATTGCCGTCGATGAGCATATGACCATTCTCAGCGCTCTGATTTGCCGCAGTGACCTTGATGCCACCCTTGCGCTCCGTAACCATTTGAATTCAGCTAAACAATCAATGATTCGATCCATTAATGAGAACACGCGTTATGCTCATTAAGTACGGATTAAAAACAGCAAACTATTAGCGGGTGCACGGTTTTATCAAAAGATAAATACCGGGAAATTCCCGCTTACCTATGCTCACAATCAGTCGACTAAAAATGTTTTTGTGAGCGGTAGTAAAGTCCTAAAACTTTAACCTGCCGTTAATGTCAACCTTGCGTAATGCACAATTACGTAAACAATTAAAATTATAAATACAGGAGTCCGGCGTGGAAAAAGAAAATATCACCCTCGATCCGCGTTCTTCATTTACTCCATCTTCGTCGGCAGATATTCCCGTGCCACCAGATGGATTAGTTCAACGCAGTACCCGAATTAAACGCATTCAAACCACCGCCATGTTGTTATTATTTTTTGCGGCGGTAATCAATTATCTCGACCGCAGTTCGCTGTCGGTAGCAAATTTAACGATTCGTGAAGAATTGGGATTAAGTGCCACCGAAATCGGCGCTTTGCTCTCCGTGTTTTCACTCGCTTACGGGATTGCGCAACTTCCTTGCGGCCCACTATTGGATCGTAAAGGCCCACGCCTGATGCTGGGACTGGGGATGTTCTTCTGGTCACTGTTCCAGGCAATGTCTGGCATGGTGCACAGCTTTACGCAGTTCGTGTTGGTGCGTATCGGTATGGGGATTGGTGAAGCGCCGATGAACCCATGCGGTGTAAAAGTCATTAACGACTGGTTCAACATCAAAGAGCGCGGACGCCCGATGGGCTTCTTCAACGCAGCTTCTACCATTGGCGTTGCCGTAAGCCCACCGATTCTGGCGGCGATGATGCTGGTGATGGGCTGGCGCGGGATGTTTATTACCATCGGTGTACTGGGGATTTTTCTCGCCATCGGCTGGTATATGCTCTATCGCAACCGCGAGCACGTAGAACTGACTGCCGTTGAACAAGCTTATCTCAATGCAGGTAGCGTCAATGCCCGCCGAGATCCGCTCAGTTTTGCCGAATGGCGCAGCCTGTTCCGTAACCGTACAATGTGGGGAATGATGCTCGGATTCAGTGGCATCAACTACACTGCGTGGCTGTATCTGGCCTGGCTTCCTGGTTACCTGCAAACAGCCTATAACCTGGATTTAAAAAGCACAGGGTTGATGGCGGCTATCCCTTTCCTGTTTGGGGCTGCCGGGATGCTGGTCAACGGTTACGTTACTGACTGGCTGGTCAAAGGGGGAATGGCTCCGATTAAAAGCCGTAAGATCTGCATTATTGCCGGGATGTTCTGTTCTGCCGCCTTTACGCTGGTCGTACCACAAGCGACAACATCCATGACGGCGGTTCTGCTGATTGGCATGGCACTGTTCTGTATTCACTTTGCCGGAACATCCTGCTGGGGCTTGATCCACGTCGCAGTTGCTTCTCGCATGACTGCGTCGGTGGGCAGTATCCAGAACTTTGCCAGCTTCATCTGCGCCTCTTTTGCGCCGATCATTACTGGTTTTATTGTTGATACCACCCACTCATTCCGTCTGGCACTAATCATCTGCGGTTGCGTCACCGCAGCGGGGGCACTGGCGTACATCTTCCTGGTTCGTCAGCCGATCAACGACCCACGTAAAGATTAATCTCCTTATGCCCGATAACATTTTGCTTATCGGGCATTTTCATGGCGATTAAAATGTTTCCCAGTTCTCCTCGCTATCTGCCACGGCCATTTTACGCGGCGCAGCTGGCGTCACGGTTTTTACCACAGCCGATGTTTCACGCTGCTGTTGCTGAATCCGGAACACTGCCACTGCTTCGGTCAGGCGACTGGCCTGCTCTTCCAGCGCGGCGGCGGCGGCGGCAGATTCTTCCACCAGCGCGGCGTTCTGTTGAGTTACCCGGTCCATCTCAGCAACCGCTAAGCCAACCTGATCGATACCACGGCTCTGCTCATCAGAAGCAGAAGCTATTTCGCCCATAATGTCCGTCACGCGGGTCACAGCACTGACAATCTCCGCCATTGTTTCCCCGGCGCTTTCGACCAGTGTAGAGCCAACATCCACTTTCCCCACCGAGTCTTCAATAAGGCTTTTAATTTCACGAGCCGCCTGAGCGCTACGCTGGGCCAGATTACGCACTTCTCCCGCAACCACCGCAAAACCGCGCCCTTGCTCACCCGCACGCGCTGCTTCAACCGCCGCGTTCAAAGCCAGAATATTGGTCTGGAAGGCAATGCCGTCAATTACGCTGATAATATCGGCGATTTTCTGCGAACTGGTGGAGATATCGCGCATAGTCTGCACCACGTTATCTACCACTTTGCCGCCCCGTTGCGCCGTTTCAGAAGCACTTAATGCCAGATGGCTGGCCTGGCGCGCATTCTCGGCGTTCTGTTTCACCGTTGCGGTCAGTTGCTCCATGCTGGCTGCCGTCTCTTCCAGCGAAGCGGCCTGTTGCTCGGTGCGCGAAGAGAGATCGTTATTGCCGGTGGCGATTTCGCTGGCACCGCTATAGATGGCATTGGCCCCGTTGCGCACATCACCGACGGTACGCATCAGCTCTCCCTGCATATGGCGCAAACTCTCTGCCAGTTGCCCCATCTCATTAGAGCCATCCACCTCAATCGGTTTCACCAGATCGCCGCCTGCAATATGACGAATGCTGTCAATCAGGCGATTCATTGGCGCTACCAGCGAGGCTTTAATACCGAACCAGACGGCGAAGATGACCGCCAGTACGACGATCATCACGCCCACCAGAATCCACATAGCCTGGCTGTAGGAGGCATTGTTATCGCTGACGGCGATATCATAGAGCCGATCGTTTTGCTCCATGTAAGCCACATACTGCTTCTCGAAACCGTCCTGATATCCCTGGGTCGGCTGATCAAAGAACTCGTTGATTTTGCCTGCACCTAATAGTTGGATCAGCTCCGCCAGCGCATTGTGATAAATATCGTAATTACGTTTGATCTCTGCCGCTGCGGCGGTGCTCTGACGCGGGTCACGCGGCAACGCTTCGTAATCCGCCCAGTTTTTTTCCGCCTGTTTCAGCGAAATACTGGCACTCTGCATCAGCTCAGCAACGGTTGAACCGCTACCAATATTATTCTGATCCATCATGTAGCGGATACCCGCGCGGTTGAGGGTGTTACGCGTCTGCAACAACGCGACCCAGCTGCCATTCAGCGTGGATTGCTGCTGGCGAATGGTTTGTAAAACAGTGAAATTTTCTTTGTCATTCTTTAAGGCAGTTGTAAAAGGCCAAAAACAGCCAAAACCAGCAGTAAGCTGGTCACGATCTTGATACGTTTTAACATGGTTTCTCTTTCCTGTGGACCGATGCAAGATTTTCGGCCTGGAAAGCAAAAACTTTATGAAAAGGTGTAACCCGCCATCCATGGAAAAACCAGGCGCTGGTTATCAGATACTAAAAAGTTATTCATTATCGCCCGGGATGGCTTCTTGTCGGGAATTGCCCAGAGCAATAAATTCCTCTAACAGATGGGTTAACTGTTGCATTTTCTCGGCAGTAAACTGAGCTTCAATCTGCCGATAGGCTTCTTCAATCTGTGTCTGAGCGCGGTTATACAGCGCCTGCCCCTCTTTGGTTAGCGAGATATAGAGCTTCCGCTGATCATTGATCGGCTTTAATCGCAACACTAAACCGTCGCGTTCCATCCGCGTAAGGATCCCGGTCAGGCTTGGGCGCAAAATGCAGGCGCGATACGCCAGATCGTGAA
>OHBD01001328.1_pt1 | contig 10955 bp, 6 predicted proteins | sample 1577291 | NCBI WGS metagenome assembly OHBD01 (sample SAMEA3879572, study PRJEB24766) | human gut metagenome | biome: human-associated habitat; feature: feces | place: USA | collected 1985/1987
ATATTCGCGCTTGATCGTCTCCACGTCCTCGCGGCTCTGCTGCAAGGACTTTTCGAGCTCGCGGTCATAGTGCATGATATCGTTCACGTCCGCGATGCGCGAGAGGATCTCCGGCACGCTGTTCGCCTCAAAAATAAAGGCGAGATACGAGTAGCTGTCGTTTTCCTCCATGGAGCGGATGCGTTCGCGCAGCAGCGCCGTCTGCTCGGTCTCCGCGGCGGTCGCCGCGGAGAGCTCCTCTTCCTTGCGGTCAATGAGTTCCTGATAAACGGCGATCTGCTCTTCAATGAGCGCGATCGTCTCCCGGTTGAGCGAGATCTGCTTATCAAGCGCCGCTTTGCGGAACACGATCAGCGTCTGGTTCTCCGTAAGCCCCTGTATGACCTGCTCCTGTTCCATGAGCTGCTCTTCAAGCTGCGCACGTTTTTCCGCCAGCCGCTCGAGATCGGTCTCGTCCACGGCGTGCGCCGGAAGTACGGTGATGACGAGTGAAAGCATCATGATGACCGCCAGCACGATGCAAATCACGGAAAAAACGGTTTTCTGTAATTTGTTACGTTTCATAGGCTCCTTTGATCCCGTAAGGGAAAATCAGCAGTTCCAATAGGAAAGTCCGGAGAAGTACGCCGCCGGATCGGTCTGTGCGCCGTTGATGCGGATCTCAAAGTGGCAGTGCGGGCCGGTGGAAACGCCGGTCGAGCCGACCGCGCCGACATACTGTCCGGCGGTGACATACTGCCCATAGCTCACGCCGATGGAGCTCATATGCGCATACACCGTGACGACGCCGTTGCCGTGGTCGATCATGACGTAGTTGCCCCAGCCGCCGTTCCAGCCGTCGGATGAGCGTACTACTGTGCCGGAGTCGGCTGCGTAGATCGCGCTGCCGTAGCTTGCGCCGATGTCGGTGCCGCCGTGGTTTTTATACTCGCCTGTGATGGGGTGGGTGCGCGGACCCTGACGGCTTGTTATGTAGGTGCAGTAGCTCGGCCAAACGAGGTTACCGGTGCCGACAGTGCTTCCGCCGCCGCTGCTTCCGCCGCCCTGCTGTTGCTGCTGCTGTTTGTTCAGCTCGGCGATCTTCGCCTGAATGTCGGCGTTAAGAGCCTTTTCCTGCGCGGAAAGCTCGCTGAGCAGCGAGGAGTTGGAGCTTATATCGCCCTGAAGCGAAGCGATAACAGCATTGGCCTGGGCGATGTCCTTTTCCTGCTGGGCCTTGAGAGTCTCAAGCTCTGCCTTGCTGTCCTCCATCTCGGCCTTGGCCTGCTCATACTCAGCTTTGACGGCCTTGAGGTCGTCAACGGACTGGCGGTAAGCATCCTCAAGCTCCTTGTCGCTTCTCATGATATCGCCGATATCATCAATGAGGCTCAAGAACTCGCCGATGCTGCTGGCGCCGAACAGAACCTCAAAATAATTGTATCTGCCCGATTCCTCCATTGCACGAACGCGAACCTTGTATTTTTCAAGCTGAGCGTCGGCAACTTTCTGAGCTTCGTCCACTTCCGCGGTCTTCTGCTCGATAAGCTCGGTGTGCAGATCTATCTGCTCGTTGAGATTAAGGATCTGCTTTACGGTGATGGCGTTTTTCTCGTCAAGCGCGTTTTTCAGCGCTATCTGGTCACTCTGCTGACTCTGAAGAGAGTTGATCGTAGACTGGAGGCTGCTCTTCTGACTCGAAAGCTGAGACTTCTGAGACTTGAGCGCGTCTATCTCCGACTGCGACACGGCGAATGCCGAAACGGACATGCACGAGAGCATAACGCTCATCGTCATGACCAGAGCCATCGCGAAAGCAAAAAACTTTTTCATTTTTTTCTTCAGCATAATGATCTCCAATACTTTTGGTTTACCATAATATTATACACCCCGTGTCAAGCCGGGCGCATTTGTATTATGAACTGCACTTATTATGCCATAAAAACCGCGCTTTTTTGTTAATAAAGTATGATTAAAGTGTAAAAACCGCCCTGCATCCTATATCCTATGGATGCAAGGCGGTGAGCCTTTTGATTATCAGAACAGGCCGTTTGCAGTGAAGATAGCTGCGAAAACGGTGGAAACGACAGTCATGAGCTTGATGAGGATGTTGATCGACGGGCCGGAGGTATCCTTGAACGGATCGCCTACGGTGTCGCCGACGACGGCTGCCTTGTGAGCATCGCTGCCCTTGCCGCCGTGGTGGCCTTCCTCGATGTACTTCTTTGCGTTATCCCATGCGCCGCCGGCGTTGGACATGAACATTGCCATCATAACACCGGAAACGAGGGAGCCTGCCAGCAGACCTGCAAGAGCGGTCGAGCCGAGGATGAGGCCGACTGCCAGAGGTGCAACGACTGCCATGATGCCGGGAACGAGCATTTCCTTAAGAGCAGCGGTGGTGGAGATAGCAACGCAGGTCTTGTAGTCGGGCTTTGCTTTGCCTTCCATGATACCGGGGATCTCGCGGAACTGACGGCGAACCTCTTCGATCATGCTGTAAGCGGCCTTGGAAACGGAGTCCATGGTCATTGCCGAGAACACGAACGGGAGCATGCCGCCGATGAGCAGACCGATAACGACGGTGGGACTGGTCAGTGCGACCTGGTCTGCGGTCAGGCCGGTAGCCTGGGTGAAGGAAACGAACAGAGCAAGTGCGGTCAGAGCGGCAGAGCCGATCGCGAAGCCCTTGCCCATTGCTGCGGTGGTGTTGCCGACTGCGTCGAGCTTGTCGGTGATCTCACGCACGGAGTGGTCAAGGCCGCTCATCTCTGCGATGCCGCCGGCGTTGTCGGCGATGGGGCCGTAAGCGTCAACCGCGACGGTGATGCCGGTGGTGGAGAGCATGCCGACTGCCGCAAGAGCAATGCCGTACAGGCCTGCAAACTTGTAAGCAAGGAAGATGCCTACGCAGATGAGGATGACGGGGACCCAGGTGGACATCATGCCGACTGCGGTGCCGGAGATGATGGTGGTTGCCGAACCGGTCTCGGACTGCTGAGCGATCTTCTTGACGAACTTGTAATCGCCGGAGGTGTATACCTCGGTGACGATACCGATAACGAGGCCGACGACCAGACCTGCAACGATCGCGATAGCGGGACCGTAGCTGCCGAGCATGACCTTGCTGAGGATGATGGCGGCTATAACAACGAGAAGGGCGGAAACATACGAGCCCATCTTCAGTGCCTTGTGGGGGTTGGAGCCTTCCTTGCCGCGGACAAAGAAGGTAGCGATAACGGATGCGAGGATACCGCATGCCGCGATGACCAGCGGGAAGATAACGGACAGATCGCCGAACTGAGCAACGACAACTGCGCCGAGGGTCATTGCGGAGATGATAGCGCCGACATAGCTTTCGAACAGGTCAGCGCCCATACCTGCAACGTCGCCTACGTTGTCGCCGACGTTATCTGCGATAACTGCAGGGTTGCGGGGGTCGTCCTCGGGGATGCCTGCCTCGACCTTGCCGACGAGGTCTGCGCCGACGTCAGCAGCCTTGGTGTAGATACCGCCGCCGACACGGGCAAACAGAGCGATAGAGCTTGCGCCGAGGGAGAAGCCGAACAGAACGTTGGTGTCCTCGAAAATGAGGAACAGGACGGATGCGCCGAGAAGGCCGAGGCCGACAACGCACATGCCCATGACAGAGCCGCCGGAGAATGCGATCGACAGAGCCTTGTTCATGCCGCTTGTGCGTGCTGCGTTTGCGGTGCGGACGTTAGCCTTGGTTGCAACATTCATGCCGATGTAGCCTGCAAGGATGGAGAACAGAGCACCGAACAGGAAGCACAGTGCGGTGATCCAGCTGCCCAGACCGAGGCCGATGGCAATAAACAGAACGACTACGAAGATCGCAAGGATCTTGTACTCTGCAAAAAGGAAAGCCTTTGCGCCATCGTTGATAGCCGCTGCGATTTCCTTCATGCGCTCGGTACCTGCGTCCTGCTTGGAGACGAATGCTATCTTATAGAAAGCAAACAGCAGAGCGACCACTGCGAGAGCAGGTGCCAGGAACTTAAGGGATTCCATAAAAATCACTCCTATTAAATTGATTACTGAACTGGGAGTCGCAACGGATACGGTGTTTATAAGCCGTTAACAACTCGTTTATGTATTTTATACTATTATGGGGCAAAAATCAATTTTAAAATTAGCGCCTTTCGTTCAATTTCAACAAATTTATCAATTTTTACGAAAGATGCGCGATTTTAGCGCTCAAGGTGTGCAAAACACACAAAAATGCACCGAAGAAGGTCAAAACACTGATATTTATATAACGAAGTTACCCCGATTTTGGGCATTCTTCCGTGAAAAGTCGAAAAATGTGTTTTTACATTGAAACTAAAAAGTTAAAAATTATTAAAATGTTCAAAAAATTAATGTTGGAAAATCACGAACTCGTGGTAAAATGAATAAATATCATATATTTTTAAGTTCGAACCGGGAGGCTTGTTCATGCTTCTTAAAATATTTGCCGCTATCGGAGCCGGAGGCTCCGTTTTGCACACGCTCATTGCCGGACAGACGGTCAATGCCCTGGAAACAACGGGTATACTGCTGCTGCGCTTTCTTGAATATTTCTTCGGTGCGCACATTGCGTACGCGCTCGTGATGCTGCTGTCTACGGAGCTTTTCATAAGAAAGAGCAAGCCGCAGGAAAAGCCGTCGAAATTCTGGCTGTGGCATCTGCACGCCGTGGCGGACCTCCTGTGCTTCTATGCGCGCGCGGATGTCTCGATAACAGGAACGGAGCTTATCCCGAAGGATACGCGCTATCTTATGGTGGCAAACCACCGCTCGCTTGCCGATCCCGTCGTCATGGTACACAAGATGCCCAAGGAGGAGCTTACCTTCGTATCAAAGCCGGGCAATCTGAAGATCCCCATCATCGGCAAGGTCATGCACAAGTGCGGCTGCCTGCCGCTTGACAGGGAAAATAACCGCGAAGCGCTCAAAACCGTCAAGGCGGCGACCGAGTATATCGACAAGGACTATGCCTCCGTTGTCATTTATCCCGAGGGCACGCGCAGCAAGCAGGAGGATATGCTGCCGTTTCACGCAGGCTCGTTCAAGATCGCGCAGAGAGCGAACGTCCCCGTCGTGTGCGTTGCGCTGCGCAATACCGACAGGGTCGTTCACAATTTCCCTCTTAAAAAGACGAATATATACATAGACATTGTCGGCGTTATTGATGCCGAATACGTCAAGGAACACAAAACGAAGGAGACCGCCGCTCTTGCACAGGGCATGATCGAGGAAAAGCTGCGCGAGGGCGAGACCGGCGAAAAGGAGGATGCTGCCGCTAAATGCTGAAGCTTTTGAAACTGTTCAGGTATCTGAGAGCGAAGGAATGGCTGTTTTGCCTGTTCAGCCTTGTTTTTGTATGTGCTCAGGTCGTTCTTGAGCTTATGATACCCGATTATATGTCCGAGATAACGACGCTTATCGAAACTCCGGGCAGCGCGATGGGCGATGTCTGGAGCGCCGGCGGAATGATGCTGCTGTGCGCGTTCGGAAGTCTTGTCTCGTCGATCGCGGTGTGCTTTTTTGCCTCGCGCATCGCGGCGAATTTCTCAAAGCGTCTGAGAAAAGAAATGTTCTACAAGGTCGAGAGCTTTACTCTCGAGGAGATAAACGCTTTTTCGACCGCGAGCCTTATAACCCGTTCGACAAACGACGTTGTTCAGGTGCAGATGCTGGTCGTTTTGTCGCTTCAGGTCGTTGTCAAGGCGCCGCTCATGGCCGTCTGGGCGATAATGAAGATCGCCGGCAAGGCATGGCAGTGGTCGCTGGCAACGGGCATCGCGGTCGTGCTGCTTGTTGCGATACTGAGCGTTGCCGTCGTGCGCACGTTTCCGCGCTTTAAGCGCATCCAGTGGCTTCAGGATTCGCTCAACCAGTCCGCGCGCGAAAATCTCACCGGCATCCGCGTCGTGCATGCGTACAATGCCGAGGAATATCAGGAAAAGAAGTTTGAAAAGGTCAACACCGAGCTTCTTAACAACTCGCTGTTTGCAAACCGCACCATGACGCTTTTAAGCCCGTTCATGAGCCTTGTCATGAACTGCCTTAACATGTCGATCTACTGGATAGGCGCGGTGCTGATAAATACCGTTGCCATAAACGGCGCGGCATCCGTTGCCGCGCGCGTCGGTATCTTTGCGGATATGATCGTTTTCATGTCCTACGCGATGCAGGTCATAATGAGCTTTATCATGATCGTCATGGTCATTATTATCATGCCGCGCGCGCTGGAGGCCGCAAAGCGTATAAGCGAGGTGCTTGCTACCGAGCCTAAGGTCGTAAGCGGCTCTGTCACCGATCCCGGCGGCGTGCGCGGAACGGTCGAGTTTAAAAACGTAAGCTTCACCTATCCCGGCGGCAGCGGCAGCGTCATAAGCGACGTGAGCTTCAAAGCCGACAGGGGCGAAACGGTCGCGTTCATCGGCTCCACCGGCTCCGGCAAAACGACGCTCATGAACCTCATACCGAGGTTTTATGACGCAAGCGAGGGCGAGGTGCTCGTTGACGGCGTGAACGTCAAGGAATACGACCTCGAAGCGCTTTATGCAAAGATAGGCTACGTCTCGCAGAAGGCGGTCATGTTCACGGGAACCGTCGCCGACAACGTGGCGTTCGGCCAAAACGCGGATAAGAGCAAGCTGACCGACGCGCTGGAGATATCGCACTCGGCAGACTTCATCTCCGAGCTTGAGGATAAGGAAAACGCGCACATGGCGCGCGGCGGCACAAACTTCTCCGGCGGCCAGAAGCAGCGCCTTTCCATAGCCCGTGCACTCTGCCGCGACTGCGAGATACTCATTTTTGACGACACCTTCTCCGCGCTCGACTTCAAAACCGACCGCGAGCTGAGGGATGCTCTGAAAGACCGCACCGCCGGACAGACAAAGCTCATCGTCGCCCAGCGCATCGGCACCATCATGTCGGCCGACAGGATCGTCGTTCTCGACGAAGGCCGAGTGGTCGGCATCGGAACTCACAGGGAGCTGCTCAAGTCCTGCGAGGTCTATCGCCAGATCGCGCTCAGCCAGCTTTCGGAGGAGGAACTTGCCATATGAGACACGGACCACCGGGAAGAGGCGCCGACGAAAAGCCCAAAAACGTCAAAAGCTCGATGCTTGAGCTGCTGCGGTATCTAAAGCCGTGGTACAAGCCCATTGTCATTTCGCTCATCTTCAGCCTCGTCGGCACGCTTCTGACGATCATAGCGCCCGATAAGCTTGCAGATCTGACCAATAATATCAGCGACGGACTGCAAACGGGCATAGATATGGACCTTATCATAAAGTCCATCCTCATCATTTTAGCAATATACATAAGCGCAAACCTTGTCACCTGCGCGGCAAGCTACATCATGATAACCGTCATGCAGAAGCTTGCATGGAGCATGCGCACGAGCATCAGCCAGAAGATAAATAAGCTTCCGCTTAAATTCTTCGACAAGGTCACAGTCGGCGACGTTCTCAGCCGCATCACGAACGACGTTGACACCATATCCTCGGCGCTCAACTCCAGCATAACGACGCTCGTTCAGGCTGTCGTGCAGTTCGTGGGCGTTACTATAATAATGTTTGCGACCAGCGGCCGCCTTGCGCTGACGGCGATCGGTTCGTCGATACTCGGCTTTGTGCTGATGTTCTTCATCGTTTCGCGCTCGCGCAAGTACTTCCGCCAGCAGCAGCAGAATCTCGGCGATATGAACGGCCACGTTGAGGAAATGTATTCCGGCCACAACATCGTAAGAGCCTACGGCGCAACGGCGCAGTCGAAGAAAGAGTTCGACCGCATAAACGATAATCTTTACAACAGCGCCTGGAAGTCGCAGTTTTTCAGCGGAATGCTCATGCCGCTGATGGGCTTTGTCGGCAACCTCGGCTATGTCGCCGTGTGCATCGTCGGCGCAACGCTCACGATGAGCGGAGCCATCCGCTTCGGCACGGTCATTGCGTTTATAAGCTACGTAAAGCTCTTCACCAACCCCCTGAGCCAGATATCTCAGGCTGTCAGCAGCCTCATGTCGGCCGGCGCGGCCGGCGAAAGGGTGTTCGGCTTCCTCGCCGAGGAGGAAATGCCCGACGACAGCGGCTGTACCGCGCACATCGACCATGTTCGCGGCAAAGTCGAGTTTGAAAACGTGCGCTTCGGCTATGATGCCGATAAGCCTATAATCCACGACTTCTCTGCCGATATAGAGCCGGGTCAGAAGGTAGCTATAGTCGGCTACACCGGCGCCGGCAAGACCACGATGGTAAACCTGCTCATGCGCTTTTATGAGCTGTGGAGCGGGCAGATAAAGATCGACGGCGTGCCTGTGTCGGAAATGCGCCGCAGCGACGTGCATGCGATGTTCGGCATGGTGCTGCAGGACACATGGCTGTTTGACGGGACTTATCGCGAGAATATCGCCTATGGCAAGCCCGGCGTCACCGATGAGCAGGTCGAGGCCGCGTGCAAGCTCGTGGGTCTTGACCACTACATAAAGACGCTGCCCAAGGGCTACGATACGGAGCTTAACGACCGCAGCAGTCTTTCGGCAGGCCAGCGCCAGCTGCTGACCATCGCGCGCGCAATGGTAGAAAATGCGCCGATGATAATCCTTGACGAGGCCACAAGCTCGGTCGATACGAGAACCGAGGTGCTCGTGCAGAAGGCGATGGATCGCCTCGCGCGCGGCAGAACGAGCTTTGTCATTGCCCACCGCCTGTCCACCATCCGCGACGCGGACCTCATCCTTGTCATGGACAAGGGCGATATCGTCGAAAGCGGAACGCACGAGCAGCTGCTCGAAAAGGGCGGACTGTATAAAGAGCTGTACACCAGCCAATTTGAGAACAAGTGAGGTCGAGCATTGAAAAAGGTTGCACTTATAACCGGCTCCTCGCGCGGCATCGGCAGGGCCTGCGCCGAGACGCTCGCCCGGCGCGGCTACGCCGTGTGCATAAATTACATCGAGCGCCGCGATAAGGCCGAGGAACTTCGCGATGCGCTGCTTGCCGAGGGACTTGAGGCCATGTGCTTCGGGGCCGACGTTGCCGACAGAGCCGCTGTTCGTGAAATGGTCGGCGCGGTGAAAAGCTGCTTTGGCAATGTAACGCTGCTTGTCAACAACGCAGGCATTGCGCGCCAGAGCCTTTTTCAGGACATCGGCGAGGAATACTGGCACAGGGTATTCGACGTGAACGTAAACGGCGCGTTCAATACGATTCAGGAGGTGCTGCCGAGCATGCTGCATGAGCACTCGGGCTGCATAGTGAACGTGTCGTCGATATGGGGAATGCACGGCGCGTCGTGCGAGGTCGCGTATTCGGCGACAAAGCACGCGATAATCGGTCTTACACGTTCGCTGGCGCAGGAGCTCGCGCCGACTCACATCCGCGTAAACTGCGTTGCGCCCGGCGTTATAAACACCGATATGGTGCAGGTGCTCGGGCAGGAAACGCTCGATATGCTCGCCGAGGACACGCCCCTCGGCAGGCTCGGCAGACCCGAGGACATTGCCGAAGCCGTCGCGTTCTTAGCGTCCGACAGCGCCTCGTTCATAACCGGGCAAATACTCTGCGCCGACGGCGGATTTATAAAATGACATTAGGCGGCCTTTTGCGCGCGTTATATTGTGTCAGGCTAATAAAAAGGGCTTGCTGTCTGCCAAGTGCAGACGGCGAGCCCTCAGTTTGTCGAAAAACTATACTGCAAAAGAAAGATAATAGAGCAGCAGGGGAGCTCGAGGGGGCAAAGGCCCCACTCGAAATTGGATTAATAGCCATCAAAAACGCCTGATTTATCAGGCTTTTTGACGAGCGTAGCGAGATTTTTCGTGAAAACCTGTTTTCACAAAAAATGTGGCGTTTTTGCAGCGTGCAAAAAAGTCAAAGACTTTTTTGACACGCTGTCAGTATATAACATGGTTATACATTTTTGTGACATTTTCGTTCATGTTGATCGGAACGATAGTGATACCGGGGTGCTCATTATGGAACACGACAAAAACCTGATGCGCAAATCCCTGCCCCATCCATTCAATTGAATCAAAATCCAAGATCACTTCCTCGAATTTTTCAAGTCGGTTGCATATTCTCTTTGCCTGCGAGCGCGACACCGGGGAGCCGTCAAATATATTCTTTAACGGGATCGTTGTTTTTGTAAAGCCGCCGTCAACGTTTGAGTACGCATCGAATATATCCTGCGAATTTTTCTTTGATTTATTGGAAAGCGTCATGCTTACAAAAGTGCCTTTTGCCTCATTTGAAGTCATGCTCTCCAGCTCGCTGTCGTCATATTTATTGTTCGTAAACACTTTACCATCCGAAACAATAATAAAAGTGTCCATCAATTTTGAGCTGAAAAATATTCCTTCGCCGGAGTGATTCTTTGCATCGGTGGTAAGCTTGCCTTTGAACAACTCACACACCGCGTCATCAAGCGTCGAAAATCCGAAGTGCTCTTTAATTTTCTCAAATATGCCGATGCCGTTATCGTATATGATAACTTCGGTTTCAACATAGCTTTGCATGACCACTATTTGAAGCTCTTCAGCCGCCGAATGATCAATTACATTATTGACCATTTCACTGAATGTATACGCCCATATCTGCTGAACATTTGATGGCAATGACTTCAAATGCGGTTTCAGGCATTTGTTAAACACATCAATATCATTCTCAAGCTCATTGTCGGAACGGCGGAGACTATACATGTGTTCCTTTTTCTTGAGCACATATTCACCGCGCTTTTTGCGTTCTATGATACCGTCATCCGCAAGCTTATTAATATATCTGTGGACTGTGTTTCTGTTTATATCGAACGCTGCGGATACTGTTTGCGATAAATCAGGATCGCCGCTTTCTATTTTATCCAGGATATAATTTTCAATAGCACGCTTCTTTTCATCAGAAAACTTCATATTAAGCCCTCCCATGCTATATTATTATACTTATTATATTATTTATTGTCAA
>OHBD01001332.1_pt1 | contig 10933 bp, 9 predicted proteins | sample 1577291 | NCBI WGS metagenome assembly OHBD01 (sample SAMEA3879572, study PRJEB24766) | human gut metagenome | biome: human-associated habitat; feature: feces | place: USA | collected 1985/1987
TTCCGCCGAATCAACAGATTGAAGAACAACGTCAGCGTTACCAAGCCCAGGCCCCCGATCTGGATTAAAGACAGGATAACTCCCTGCCCGAAAAAGGTCCAGTGGGTATAGGTATCCACCACAATCAGGCCGGTTACGCTTCCGCCGCCGTGATCCCACAGCACCAGCATGTATTTTTCCGCCGGGTAGGTCTTCTTGCCCCAGCTGAGAAAATCGCTCAGCGTGTCCGCGCTGGCCATGTTTTGAAGGGGCGCTTCCTCAATGAGCGTATAGCCGTTCTGGTTATAGCTGTACCGTTGCAGCTTCTTCGGGTTGATGTCCAGCCCAACGCCCTGGGCGTACCATTGCTTCGTGCCACCGGTCTGTATGACCACGTTTACAGAGTCTGTGGGTTTGGTCTGGGCGATTTCGGCAAGGTTGCCGCTGGCCATTCCGCCCATTCCGGGGGTGCTTTCCAAATCTGTGCCGCACAGATAAATCATCACCGTCCATTCAGCACCCTGTCCTTCAGTGACGGTGTTTTCGGCTTCCGTAGCCGTGGGGACGATACCTTCCGCCAGCGAAAACGCGCTGCACAGCATCATCCATACCGCCAGAAAAAGCGCCAGTTGCTTTTTCATCATCATCTGCTACTCTCTTTCTTAAAATTTTCATAAGGTACCAGTTTGTAGAATACCATTCCATGATGGACAAAAGATGGACAAACTTGTCCGCCTCAGGCTGTCAAAAGAGCTCGCCGGCAAAGTCGGGCGATGCGAATGCAGCCGGAGGGATCACGCTCCCTCCGGCTGCCTCCTATTCCTCTATGCTCAATTCGCCCAGCATGTATTCGCCCCAGCTGTACTGCTGCATATACGCGCCATGAAACGCCTTGCGCGCCCAAGCCTCGCCCTGCTGATAGGCGTACAGATCGCAGATAAATTTACTTGTATCCACCGCATATTGGTTATGCTGATGGATAAGAACGTCGCCCGCGCCGGCCTCTTTCAGGGATTCCGCCAGCGAATCAATGATTTTGCTCATGTAATCCTGACAGGCCCGGTCATAGGGGCGCCTTTCCAGCAGCACTGCCGCCAATTCGCGCTTGGTCAGGCCCGCGCCGTTGTTTTCAATCAGATAGGCCAGCATTTCCTTCGATTTGCTCTGTTTGAAGGCCACAGGCGAACCGTTTTTCAAAAACTCAAACGAACCGAACGTTACGGCGCGCAAAGGGCAATCATCCTGCTGAAGCGGATGACGCAAATGATCCATTTCGCGACGGATATCCGCCTGCTGAATGGGCTTGAGCAAATAGCCGCTTGCGTGCAGGGAAAAGGCTTCCACGCCGTACTGACGGTAGGCCGTGGTGTAGATCAGGTTGATATCGGGATACAGCTCCGTTAGTTTTTTGCCAAGCATCATGCCGTCCATTCCCGGCATTTCCAGGTCCAAAAAGGCAACGTCCACCGGGTTTTGCCGGGCGTAGGCCAGCGCCTGCGCGGGCAGGATAAAGGCATGAATCTGAGCGTGGGGCACAGCCTTTTGAATTGCTTCTTCCAGCAAAAACAGCGCGGCCTGTTCATCGTCTACCGCCAGTATGTGCATGAGCCATCCTCTCCTTCATCGGTTCATTGTATCATGCGGGAATGGACAAATGCTGGACAAGGCCCCGTCATTCCTCCGGCAGAATCAGGGTAATGGTTGTTCCCTTCCCAACTTCGCTTTCCACGCGCATTTGCCCGCCGCGCATCAGCTCGAGCCTGCTTTTCACGTTGCGCAGCCCCAAATGCCGCCCGGTGCTTTCCGCCGCCTTTTGCTGCTGCTCCATCCGCCCCACATCAAAGCCCACGCCGTCGTCCTTCACCACCACAAAGCCCTCCGGCAAAAAGCCGGACTGAATGGAAACTGTGCCGCCCTCCGGCCTTTTCATGACGCCGTGGCGCACCGCGTTTTCCACGATAGGCTGAAGGGTTAGCGCAGGAATGAGGAAATCCTCGTCCGCAATATCCCACCGAACGGTTAGCCGTGCGCCGAAGCGGCGCTGCTCCAGCGAAAGATAGTTGCGCACCTGTTCCACCTCGGCGCGGAAGGGAATACACTTGGGCGCGGAAATGCCGTCCAGATTACCGCGCAGAAACAGGCTGAACTCATCCACCGCGTCCACCGCCTGATCCGGTGAAGTGCGGCACAGATATTTGATGGTTGTGAGACAGTTGTAGAGAAAATGGGGCTCAATCTGGGAAATCAGCAACTGGGTTTTCATATCGCCCAGCTCCCGCTCCCGCGCCGTCATTCGCATATAATACGACTTAAACGCCGCGACAAACATGCATACCATGGAAATGCACATTGCCACATGCAGCAGCGACAGCCCATAGTAAAACAAAAGCACGATCAGTGCAATGGTGGGCAACACAATATAGGAGAACATGGCGATAAACATGCCCTTTTCGATGCTTCTGCGGTACTGAAGCAGAAACGTGCCGTTGACAACTGCGCCGATCAGCCCCACAAGCTGCGCCGTCCAGTGGAAAGCGCCTCGATGATAAAGGTTTTGCGCGTCAATAACATAAAACCATTGAGTCCAAATATTGGCCACGATCAGGCACATCATCAGCGCGCACGCGCCAAATAGGCACCGAAGGAACGGCTGCATCCGCCGCCGGCCATTTTCCGGCAGATTGCTTTGCACATAGAACGTATACGCCATCAGCACAAGATAGTTGAGCTGAAAAACCAGAAAATTGGAAACATGGACCATGACGCTGCCCAGCGTGCCCGGCCAGCCGCGGAACACCCACGCCAGCGCGTCGAACAGCAGCGTCAGCCCAACCGATGAATATAGCATGAGCAGGCAACGCTTGCTGCTTTCCTTGTATTCCTTATCCAACATGGAGGTGAATAACAGAATCAGGCAGATAACGCTGCCCCAAAACTCAAGCGCTGCTTGCGCAATTCCTCTGGCAGACATGGCTTCTCCTTCATTAAAAACGCCGCGGAGCGGCTGATGTTTTTTCGTTTCATTATAGCACGTTAAGCGGTGACTGCAAGAAGGAGTGAGGAATGGGGCAGGGCAACAGCATTTTTTGCTGTCTCTATGGAACCCTTTATTTGATTGATTTGGCTGTTTTGAATGCTTGTTCTAAACCATTTTGCCTGCAAGCCAATTATGCTGCCATCTTTTAAAACAGCGTAAGATTCAACGCCACCATCCCCACCGGCTCCATTGACAATTACAAATGGAGCAAGGGTATCTTTACATTCTTCTTTGCACCAGTCAAAAAGTTGGTTGCATAACATTTCAAATGACTTTTCGGAGGATTGACCATATGTTTGAAATCTTTCCCAATTCATCGTTTTCTTCCTTAATAATCAGGTGGGCAATTAGCGTGATACATCAGGGACCAAGCAAGTGATTCTCTTGTATAGGTCTTCAAGCCTTACATCTTTATCATTTTTTAGCTCACATTCCCATACTACAAACACGCGGTACCCCATATCTTGAAGCTTCTGCTGATTCACTTTGTCACGTTCAACATTTCTGAGCAGCTTCGGCCGCCAATAAGAAGTATTGGAAGACGGAATAGCTTTTAGCCAGCAAAGCACTGCGATGTATGGGGATTGCTGTTAACGCATAACAAGGAAGACACTCTAAAGACAGCCTAAAGACACTGCAAAGACACCCTAAAGACACCTTGAGGCCACCCGGCATCAGTGATAAAATGTATCATGTAAAAGTGGATCGAGAGCACCGGCAAAACGCTGGTGCTTTTCTTTATCCCCTTGGCAAAAAACTCCAACTGTTTCCCCTATAAGCTCTGCGTCTGAATGCCGCAGGGCTATTTTTGTGCCTGCTAACCTTCGTTCAGGATGATGCGAAGACTTCCGCATGCAATCCCGCATGGTCACATCTGCTGCAAAATTTGATTTTGCCGGTGTCAAATTGCTCGGATTTTTACATTAAAGAGTGTAGGGCAATTTACAGCACGAGCTTCATGCTGGCAATTTTTTTGCTCAGGTGTTTCCAAAATCGCTGATTTTCGCCATTTATAGGCGATGAGTTTCCCCTCATCATCCGCTGGCATCGCCAGCGAAGCGCACCTTGACAACCAGGGCCACGTTTCCAGATCTGTCCAAACCGCGAAGATCTTCCTCTTCGGAAGGGAGCGCCGAAAGGACCGGCAGTGAGCCAAACAAGGTTTCTTGCCAGAGGCAGCAGTGATAATTAAGCCCGAACCAAACAACAATGAAATGAATCTTGACCAAAAGCCACCATGACAAACGAATTTCAAGGATTGGAGGAAGAACAGTGACAGAAAAACAAAACCGCACAATTCACTACAGCTTCAAAGCAACGCCGGAAGAGGACGCCATCATTCAGAAAAAGATGAAAACCTTCGGGATCAAAAACCAATCGGCCTTCATCCGCGCCATGGCCTTGAATGGATATGTGCTGAAGCTGGACTTGCCTGAGCTGCATGATGCGGTTCGCGTCATGGGCAGCCTCAGCAACAATGTCAATCAAATCGCCAGACGGTTAAATGAGCACGGTTCAGTTTTTGAAACGGAAATCGATGACATAACAGATCGGCAGAAAGAACTACGGACAATACTGAGCAGCATTCTTCGCAGGCTGGATCAAATTCAACACTGAAAGGAGTACCCATGGCAGCTACTTGCATCATATCCATTCATATCAATAAAGGGAAAACGGCCCGGCAATGTATTGGTGACCGGCTGAACTACATCATGAATCCGAAAAAGACGGACGGCGGAATTCTGGTTTCGACTTACGCCTGCTCGCCCGAAACGGCGGCGGATGAGTTCATGCTTTTCCGCCAGGAGTACCAGTAGAACACCGGACGAACGCAGGATAACAAAGTGATTGCCTATCATGTCCGGCAGGCTTTCAAGCCGGAGGAGATCACGCCGGAGGTAGCAAACGAGATCGGAAATGAGCTGGCGTCCCGGATGACCGACGATCAATTCGCCTACGTTGTGGCGACGCACATCGACAAGCATCACATCCATAATCACATCATCCTCTGCTCCACCGATCTGGAAGGGCAGCACAAATACCGGGACGTGAAGCAATCGGCAAAGGATCTGGCGCAGATCAGCGATTCGCTCTGTCGGGAACACAGTCTGTCAGTCATTCAGAATCCGCAGGACAAAACCGTCACTTACGACAAGTGGCAGGGCAATCAGCGAAGGTTCACCCATCGGGACGAGTTGCGAATGATCATCGACGCCGCGCTGCGGATGCAGCCTGATGGCTTTGATGCGCTGATGCAGCTGCTGGAAGATGCCGGCTGTCGCATCAAGCACGGCGTGCATATCAGCATCAAGCCGCCGGAGGGAAAGCGATATATCCGGCTCGATACCCTTGGATCGGAATACGATGAGACATCCTTGCGCCGGACGCTGGCACATGATCATGTGCACATTCCGAAAATCCCACGGGGCGATTTCAACGGAAGTCAGGTCAAGCGATTGATCGACATTGAAACAAAGCTTCACGCCGGCAAAGGAAAAGGTTATCAAGTCTGGGCTGAGCGAAACAACATCGACGCAAAAGCGCAGATGGTCATTTTCCTGAAAGAGCATCAGATCGATTCGCTGGAAGAGTTGAACGAGCAGATTCAGGAGCTGACCAATCAGCAAAAAGAGTTGAAAGCAGCTCTCCGGGAAAAACAAAACCGAATGAAGGAGATCAACCGACAGCGGCAAACGATCCGGGATTACAGCCGGACGAAAGAGGTTTACACCCAGTATCGGGAATCCGGCTGGTCCGTGAAATTCTATCAGGAGCATCGGCAGGAGATCGAAGATCACAGAAACGCCCAGGCGGTCTACTCATCTCTCGATGGAAAGATACCGACGCTGAAAGAACTGACAGCAGAGTACGACGGGCTGAAGGAACGGAAAGAAAACGATCAGGCAGCACTAGACAAGCTGAAACCAAAGCTCACAGACCTGAAGCATATCCGGTATAACTACGAAATTCTGGAACGGGACAGTGCACCAAATAGTCACCAACATGTCATACCAAAAGATCACCACTCCGATGAACACGCCGTCCATCACGATGACGAATCCCGCTGATTCGCATAAAAACCACAGCGCTTGCGCTGGTAAAAGGGGCTTGGGGGCCATGACATCCAACAAGCAAAGTGCAAAAGGTGCTACCTTTGCCCTGCTTGCTACTATGCTCCGGGGCTGGTTTCCTACTATGCTCCGGGGCTGGTTTCGGGAGAACATGGAACCGTGTTCCCGAAAAAAAGAGATTTCATTTCGTGAAAACTTTTGGGCCGAAAAGCCCAGTAAAACCGTCAATTCAGAAAAACAGGCAGACACAAAAACGCCAACAAAGCCTTACGCCATAACGCTTTCCGAAGTTTTCAAAACATGAAAACGATTTTGAAGGCCGTGTGATATGGTGACGATGAAAGCCCGAGCGTAAGGCTTCATCCCCCACGATTTCCCGCGCAGGAAAAGCTATCCTGTGCGTTGACATAAAGCCGTCCTGCGTCATGCCGTCGCGAAGCATGATCCGAACGCAGGACGGCGGGATGTCCTCCTGCTGTGTGATCGGACATACAGCAGAAAGCACAACAGAAACATCAGCAACAGGAGGAAATAATGAGTTTACTTTTTACCCAAGTCAAATCCCAAGTTACCACCCGTCAGGCAGCAGAGCGCTACGGCGTTCCCGTGAATCGCAGCGGCATGGCCTGCTGTCCATTCCACGATGACCGTCATCCTTCTATGAAAATCGACGAACGGTTTTACTGCTTCGGCTGCCACACCACAGGCGATGTGATCGACTTCACGGCAAAACTATTCGATCTTTCGCTGTATGACGCGGCGAAAAAGCTGGCGAATGATTTCAACATTCAGTCGCTGCCGCCGAGTCAAAGCGCACCGATCCCGAAGCTACCCGCTGCTGTGATCGAAAGAAAAGAGGAACATAGCGTACTCAAAATCCTGATCGAATACGAGCGGCTCCTGGAGAAATGGAAGGAAGAGTATGCTTCCTCTGATCCCACGGATGAAAATATTGATGACCGATTCGTGCATGCTGTTCATCACCTGCCGCCACTGAGCGATGCCATTGATCGTCTGCTTTCATCCGACCCGGACGAGCGGAAAGCAATCATGGATCACATCAGGAGCACGGATGCTGTTGCAAAAATTGAAGAGATCCTCAACGAAGGATGTCAGGAGGTGAAGAACTGTGGCCCAGAAAAAGATCGAGCGGCTTGATTCCTGGCCCGAATGGTTCACAGGCAAAACAATCAATGAGCCCATCTTCTGTCGGGAATTTCTGGAGCGTCACAAGCTGGCCTACACCGAGAATTCCTTCTTCACCACGGAAGGCAGGGTCACCAACGAGGACGCCATGCGGCAAACCATTTATCAGCAGCTGGAGCCTTTCATCGTCACTGGGATGAGCAAAAAGGTGGATGACATCATGAAGGATCTTCGCATCAAAGCCCAGGTGACGGGTTTGCTGCCGCAGACAGACCGGGTTCACGTGCAGAATGGCACGGTGTTTCTGGACGGCAGCTTCATCGAAGCGCAAAATGAAATTGTCCGCAGCAGGTTCCCTGTTCGGTTCAATCCGAAAGTGAAAAAGCCGGAGCGCTGGCTGAAATTTCTGTCAGAGCTGTTCTGGCCGGAGGATATTCCCACGCTTCAGGAGTTCATCGGATACTGCCTGATCCCCAGCAATGCCGGGCAGAAGATGATGGTCATCAAGGGCAGCGGCGGCGAAGGCAAGAGTCAGATCGGCCATGTGCTGTCCCGGATGTTCGGTCCCAACGCGAAGGACGGAAGCGTCGGAAAGATTTCTGAAAACCCTTTCGCCCGTGCAGACCTGGAACACATTCACCTGATGATCGACGACGACATGCGGCTGGAAGCGCTGAAGCAGACGAATTACATCAAAGCGATTGTCACAGCAAATGGAAAAATGGATTTGGAACGGAAAGGAAAGCAGAGCTATCAGGGCTTCATGTACGCCCGCATCCTGGCCTTCTCCAACGGCGATCTGGTTTCCCTCTATGACCGCAGCGATGGCTTCTTCCGTCGGCAGCTGATCCTGACGACGAAGCGAAAGCCGCCGAACAGAATCGATGATCCCAACCTTTCGGAAAAGCTTTGTGAAGAAATGGAAGGCATCCTTCTCTGGGCGTTGGCGGGATTGCTGCGGCTGGTGAAGAACAACTTCCAATTCACAGAGAGCGGACGCGCAAGGCTGAACCGGGAGATGGTGAAGAAGGACGCCAACAACATCGAGCTGTTCCTGGAATCGAAGGGCTACATTGTCCGCGATCCGGAACGCTCCATCAGCTCCAAGGATCTGTACGCCGTGTACTGTACCTGGTGCGATGAAAACGCCTACCCGCCCATGAAGCGAAAGACGTTTGTGGAATATCTGAGCGCCAATGAGGAGAAGCTCGGCATTCACTACACCACCCATCTCACCAACAGCGCAGGCCGCGAGGTGAGAGGCTTCAGGGGGATTGGATCTATCATCAGCCCGTCGGGTTACATGCAAGGCGGATGGCAGAAGGTCGCTCCTGACGACAACCCGTTCAAAGATGCATAAAGCGATTTTTGCCCCAAACAAAGCGTCCATACGTCCGGACGCCAAGGGGAGAAAAACCAACTCTGTGTAACATCACCGGACGCATGGACGCATCAAAACGTGGAAAAAGCGCTTCTGTGCATTATGGGTTTTCACAGAAATCAAACAAGTCTTGTTACCTGTTGAAACGCTTTGGGAAAGAAAAAAACCTTATTTTTCAAGGGATTCCGGGCACGAAAAAGGGCGATTTTGAAGGCAGACGATAAATATATCGTCTCCCTCAAAAATGGGGTTCTAACCGGTAACAAAACGGCAGGAGCAGACAAAAGAAGAAAGTTTACAACTTTTTATCGCTTTAAAGCGTGAAAGGATATTGAAATGATAAGAAACAGGCTTTATACTAAAGATGAGGTTCTTCAGGTCGTTGAGGCAGCGCTCAACGCCTTGGATAGCACCGAGGCTCCTATACAGGAGCCGGAGCACCTTGACAACGATATACCGCAGAAATCTTCGCCTGTGAACGCAAAAGTTACTCTGACAGTCCCCGAAGCTGCTGAACTGATCGGAATATGCAAGCCCACGATGTACGAGATGGTACGTGCCGGCAAGGTGCGATCTGTCAAAGTCGGGAAAAAGATACTGATCTCACGGCAGTCTCTGATGGACTGGCTGAAGGAAGGAGATTCCTATGAGGAAGCGTGCTAATGGCGAAGGATCAATCAGGAAAAGAAGCAATGGCACCTGGGAAGCAAGGGTCACCGTTGGGGTGAACCCAGAAACCGGGAAGCTGATCAGCAAGAGCGTGTACGGCAGAACCCAAAAGGAAGTCAGGGAAAAGCTGAACGCACTTCAGAAGGGAGAGCAGCAGGCGGTCAATCCGCCTGCTGCTGGTCCCGGAATAGCCTCGGAAGCAGCCAACGAACCAGAACAAAAAGAAATGACTGTTGGCGAATGGCTGGATACCTGGCTGAAGGAATACCTGGCAGATGTAAAGCAGGGGACAAGCATTCATTATGAGTCAGTTGTTCGGCTGCATCTGAAGCCGGCACTTGGAGATATTCCCCTCAGTCAGCTGCGTACCCCCATGGTGCAGAAGTTTTATAACAAGCTCAGGGCAGAACAACGCAGCCCCAAGTATATCAAGAACATTCATGGCGTCCTGCATCGGGCCCTGGACATGGCTGTCCGGGTGGAGTATCTCGAACGCAATCCAACCAGCGCCTGCATTCTGCCGAAGGTGGTGGAAAAGCAGGTGACGCCGTTGGACGCTCCTGAGCAGAAGCGCCTCTTCGCGGCACTGAAAGGCAATCCCTTTGAGGCTCTGTTTCTGACGGCGGTCTTCACGGGAATGCGGGTCGGAGAGATTATCGGGCTTACCTGGGACTGTGTGGACTTTGAGCACGGCGTGATCCACATCGAGAAGCAGCTGGTACAGACGCGGGTCAAGGGTCAGGATTATGTATTCGGAACCCTGAAGAACGGCAAAACCCGCGTGATTGCCCCCGCCCCCTTCGTGATGGAAGTGCTGAAGAAGCACAAAGCGGATCAGGAGGCACAGAAGCGCGAGATGGGCGACCTGTGGAATGAGGGTAAATTCCCCGGCCTGGTGTTCAATCATCCGGATGGCAGCCATTATTCCCAGCCGACGATCTGGAAGGAATTCCAGAACATCCTGGCAGCGGCCGGTCTGGAGCATCACCGGGTGCACGATCTGAGGCATACCTTCGCGGTGAACAGCATCATGGCGGGAGATGACATCAAGACTCTGCAGGAAAACATGGGGCATTATTCCGCGGCATTCACCTTGGATCGATACGGGCATGTGACGGAAACGATGCGTCGGGAATCATCAAACAGAATGCAGACCTTCATCGAGAAAATGGCATGATTGGGTATCGTTTGGGTACGGTTTGGGTATTTCCAAACATACAAAAATCGGAACCCTTGATTTCTCAAGGGTTCCGTGGTGCGGGAAACAGGACTTGAACCTGCAAGTTCGTACGAACACATGAACCTGAATCATGCGCGTCTGCCAATTCCGCCATTCCCGCAGAATGTGCCTTCCCGGCAGAGAGAAGGACTTTGGTGGGCAGGGATGGATTCGAACCATCGAAGTCTGTGACGGCAGATTTACAGTCTGCTCCCTTTGGCCACTCGGGAACCCATCCATATGAAATTTCTCTGTAACCCAGAGAATGGAGCTGGCGATGGGACTTGAACCCGCAACCTGCTGATTACAAATCAGCTGCTCTGCCAATTGAGCTACACCAGCATAAGGATGTATCGGCAACGCATTTTTACTGAAAAAAATGGCGATCCGAAGGGGGCTCGAACCCCTGACCTCCAGCGTGACAGGCTGGC
>OHBD01001334.1_pt1 | contig 10921 bp, 9 predicted proteins | sample 1577291 | NCBI WGS metagenome assembly OHBD01 (sample SAMEA3879572, study PRJEB24766) | human gut metagenome | biome: human-associated habitat; feature: feces | place: USA | collected 1985/1987
TGGGTAAAATGAATTGTAATTTATAGAGAAAAGCACATGTTAAAGAATCTTTGCGTAACTATATATGCAATGTAATGTGATGATTGCTTTATTTTGAACATTATTTTTCGGATAATATTATTGAAAGGAGGTCGTAATATTATGAATATAGGAAATCAAATATTGAACATTCGGAAAGAAAATCAATTAACACAAGAGGAGTTTGGCAATTTGCTATTTCTCTTGACACATTACTAAAGGAGGATTCGAAAATGATACAATCTATGGATAAAGAAAGAGCAATGGGCATAATAAAACACGAAAAATCAAAGAGTGACAAAAAGGTAGTTCAATATATTAAAGGACATGATTAAATGAATTTAATAAGGGCGGTCCTATTGTGCAGCATGTGTGAGAATAAAAGGAGATGGCAGTATTATGAACAAGGCATATGAGCGAGAAACAGAAATGTGGAATCAGGTATTTAAGGAATGTACCCCTGTGGATTTAAGAACTTTAGATTTACAAGTTGAAACAATGTTTGACGAAGCGTTAAAGCTGTTTGCACAAAAAACAACAAATGTATTAGATTTTGGCTGTGGTACAGGAGATATTTCTTTTCAATATTTGCAGTATCAGCCTACACATAAAGTTTTAGGAATTGATGCTTCAAAAACGGGCATAGAATTTGCAACTGAAACAGCAAGATTAAGTGATTATAAAACGGCAACTTTTCTTGAAGGTACAGACCATACGGTAAAGCAATTAGAAGAAAATTCATTTGATGGAGTGATATTATCAAATGTGTTGGATGTAATGCCAAAAGATGTGTCAAAGGAGGTAGTTGAAGATTTAGAACGGGTATTGAAGCCTGGTGGATATTGGTTTATTAAAATGAATCCGTATTATTCAAAAGAAGAACTGGAAAGTTTCGGATATGAGAATATGGGAAATAACATTTATGAAGAGAATCATATTATGAGACTAAGACAGGCTACAACAAATTACTGGAAAGAAAGATTTGCACGTTTTGGAAAGGAAATTATTTATCTGGAATTTGAGTATCCGTGGCAGGAGGGAATGAATCGTCTGTTTGTTTACCAGAGTTAAAAGAATCTGGCTGTGCCACATTTGCAATAATAAGAAGTTTGCGCTATAATACTACTTATACAAATCGTGAAATTTAGTATTGATTTAGGAGATATCGCTTATGAGAGTATTTTATGGGCTTATAATTACGGCGGTAATTTTAATGATTGGGGCGTGTGCTTTAAAGGCATATAAAAAAGAGGGTGCACTGGCAAGAGTTGTGTTTTTATATGAGCTTGGTGCATTTATATGTGGGATAATATTTTTAGTATATACATATGTTCCAGGGACTACCATTACAGTGTTGTGCAAGGGACTTATTATGGCGAGCTTTGACTGGCTGCTGGTACTTCTTATGTATTATACCCAGTATTATACAGGCATGTTTAAGGGTGTTATGGGTGTAAAAGTTTTTATGATTGCCTATTCGCTGTTTGAGACCGTTGCATTTTTGATTAATGCATGGACGAGATGGATATTTGATATAACAGATATATCGGGTGACCAGATAATTGTTCAGTTTGCAAAAGGTAATGTTCTGGGCAGGTTACATTATGTATTTGCTTATGGCATTATGTTGCTGCTTATTTTAAGTTATTTAGTAATGGTTAAGAGAATGTCAAGATTCTACAGATTCAGATATTTTGCTATTCTCATATTATTATTTGCAGCATTTTTACTTGATATAATGACTACATGGTCTGATTCAATATATGACATGTCAATGGTTGCATTTGGCATCATGTCTGTACTTATATATTATCTGACATACAGTTATGTTCCTAATGAGCTTATTGAGAATACATTTTCACTTATAATCAGGGATATGAATAGTGGAATTATATGCTTTGATAACGCTGGAAGATGTATATACTGTAATGGTATTGTTAAAGAAATGTATTCTATTACTGATAATATTAATGAAGTAGAGCATAATTATGCAAGCTGGCTTCAGACTCAGACAGAGCATGATAATAAGAAATTCAGGCAGACAATCAGCGAGGGGAAAGAGAGAAGAAGCTTTGATATTTCATATAATCGTGTATATGATGATAAGCATAATTTTATATGTGATTATTTCATATTTAATGATCGTACTGAAGCTGTTGAGCTTTTAGAATATGAAAAGTTCAGAGCTACACATGATAATCTCACGGGACTTCTTAATAAGGAGCAGTTCTATGAGGAAACTGCCAATGTAGTGCGAAACGACAGGAATCACAAATATTGTCTGGTGTGCAGTAATATTAAAGATTTTAAGCTTGTTAATGAGCTTTTTGGAATCGAAAAAGGTGATGAGATTATTAAAATGCAGGCGGGGCTTATCAAGGCTTCATCTGAAAGTGGCTATATATGTGGAAGAATCCAGAATGACAGATTTGCTGTGTGTATGCCGAAGGACAGTTTTAAGAATGAAATAATGCAGAATAGTATTGTAAGCATGCAGGACAGATTCAACAATGCATCATTTAAGATAAGGGTTGTAGTTGGTGTTTATGATATTGAAGATGTTGATGAGCCTGTAAGTAATATGTGTGATAAAGCATTTATTGCGAGCGAGACTATTAAGAATAATTATGAAGCTAATATTGCATACTATGATGATAAGCTGTTAAAGAGAACTCTTGAAGAAAGAAGAGTTATTGGAGAATTTGAGGGTGCACTTGAAAGAAAAGAATTTAAAATGTTTCTTCAGCCACAGGTTAATACTCATGGTAAGGTTTATGGAGCAGAGGCGCTTGTGCGCTGGCAGCATCCAGATAGAGGGTTACTGTCGCCATTCTTCTTCATTGATATTCTGGAGACGACAGGTCTTATATATAAGCTTGATATGTATATGTGGGAATGTGCAGCAGCTAAATTAAGTGAATGGAAGAAGAAGGGTGATACGGTTCATTATATTTCTGTAAATATATCTACTAAGGATTTTTATCTTATAGATGTATATGAGGTTATTACATCGATTGTTAAGAAATATGATATTGAACCTAAGATGTTAAAGTTAGAGATTACCGAGACAGCACTTATGTCTGATCTTAAGAAGAATATGGAGGTAATTAAGAACCTCAGGGGTTATGGATTTAAGATAGAGATTGATGATTTTGGAAGTGGATATTCTTCGCTGAATATGTTAAAAGATATAAGTGCAGATGTTCTTAAGATTGATATGGCATTCCTTCGTGCTACAGAGAATGAGGTTAAGGGACAGGATATTCTGGAGACTATTATTTCTCTTGGTGGAAAGCTTGGAATGGAGGTAATTACTGAAGGAGTAGAGACAGACAAACAGCTTCTTATGCTGACAGAGATGGGGTGTCATATATTCCAGGGATATTATTTCTCAAAGCCTATACCAGTCGAAGAATTTGAACAAAAATATATGAATGAATAATGGGAGGAAGTTATGAGCGAGAATTGTTCAGGAAGCTGCTCAAGCTGCAGTTCAGACTGCGAATCAAGAAAAGGACCACAGATATTAAGAAATGCCAATAATGGCAAAGTTAAGAAGGTTATAGCTGTTGTCAGTGGCAAGGGAGGTGTTGGTAAATCACTTGTCACATCAATGCTGGCAGTCAAAGCCAATAAGGAAGGAAAGAAAGCGGCAATACTTGATGCAGATATTACAGGACCATCTATTCCTAAGTCTTTTGGACTTACTGAAAGGGTAACATGTAATGAAGATGGAACTGTAATGTATCCTGAGACTTCAAAGAATGGTATTAAGGTTATGTCACTTAATCTTCTTATGGAAAAGGAGACTGATCCGGTTATATGGAGAGGACCTGTTATTGCGGGTGTTGTTAAGCAGTTCTGGGAAGATGTTGACTGGGATGAGACAGACTGTATGTTTGTTGACTGTCCTCCGGGAACAGGAGATGTACCTCTTACTGTTTTCCAGTCTATGCCGATAGACGGAATTATTATTGTAACTTCACCACAGGATCTTGTTTCAATGATTGTGGAGAAGGCAATTAATATGGCTAAGCTTATGAATATTCCGGTTCTTGGAATTGTCGAGAATATGTCTTATTTTAAATGTCCAGATTGCGGTAATATTCATTATATATACGGAAAGAGTAAGATTGATGAAGTGGCAGCAGCTAACGACATCAAGACTGTTGCAAAGCTTCCAATGGACGCAAAGGTAGCTGGACTTGTCGATTCAGGAAAGGCTGAGGAACTTGATGTGTCTGCATTAGATGGAATATTTGATGCAATTATGGCTTAACAGAGAAGAATAATGAAAAGATTGATTTTATTTAAAGGCGGAGTAGAAACATTAGAATTCTTTACAGAGCAGATGGCTGCTGTATGGGAGAAGATGGGCTGCTCCGTTTTCTGGTATAATTTAATGTTACAGCAGGCCAGTTCTTCTGCACTGGTGGAATTTTTCAAGGCTCACAGCTCAGACGAGTGGTATATGTTTACATTTAACTTTGAAGGAATAGCAGGAGAAGCCGGTCTGTATCGTGATGATGGCTGGAATTTCTGGGACTGGGCAGGTGTTAAGGTTGTAAATGTGGTTGTAGATCACCCGCTTTATTACAACAAATATATCCGAAAGCACCCTGAAAAGTATATCCAGCTTGATATTGATGAAATGCATGTCGCATACATGAAAAGGTTTTTCCCGGAAGTACATACTGAATATATGCTTACAGCCGGAACAGAGCATAACAGATGTATAATGCCTGATAAGAATTACCTGTCAATGAAGGAAAGACCGATAGATATTATATTTACAGGTAATTACACTCCGAAAAGAATACTAAGGAAACATCTGGATAACATGGATGATGAGTATATAGATTTCTATGAGGGTGTGCTGTCATATCTGATAGACAATCCGTCAGAGACGATTGATGCGGCGGCGGAAAATGCGTTACGCAGGGAATTCCCTGATATTACAGATGAACAGCTTGTCGACTGCATGCCTAATATGATGTATGCAGACCTTGCTGTAAGATTTCACTACAGGGAGCTTGCAATAAGGGCACTGGCTGATTCAGGACTTAAGATTCATACTTATGGCGAAGGTTATAATTATATCGAATGTAACCACCATGAGAATATAATTGAGCATGGAGGTGTTGATTCCAAGGTGTGTCTTGATATGATTAGTCAGGCAAAGATTTCTCTTAATGTAATGCCATGGTTTAAGATGGGCGCACACGACAGAGTGTTTAATACTATGCTTAATGGAGGTGTTGCACTTACTGATACTTCGCTGTTTTATGAGAACACATTTGCAGATGGTGAAAATGTGTTGTTCTATTCACTTGAGGATTTAAGAGAATATGAAAAGTCGAGATATGATGAGTGTATTGCGGCACGAATCACGGATAAGGTTAAATGTGCATTAGCTGATACGAAACATTTGCAGGAAATCGCTGACAGCGGGTATGAATGCTGTAAGGGCAGGCATAGCTGGATTGAGAGGGCTGTAGTGATTGGGAAGTATTTTTGTTAAATGGAATTGAATAATACAAATAAACAATATATGGACACTTTTTCTGTACTTCATGCCATAAATCACTAGAATATATGACTCAATTACAGTATTATTATAATTAACAGATACGGATAGGTTATTTAATGATAGGAGTATATTATGGCAAATTCACAAAAAGGCAAGATTGATATGACCACAGGTCATATCATGAGAAATATCATACTGTTTGCGATACCGATTATTATTGGAAATGTTTTGCAGCAGTTATATACTACGGTTGATGCACTTGTAATAGGTAAATACTGTGGTGATACATCTTTAGCTGCGGTAGGAACGAGTTCGCAGCCTGTTGAAGTATTATTATGTGTCTTTTTAGGAATAGGAACAGGTGTGTCTATTCTTATTTCACAATATATCGGAGCCAGGGAATCGGGAAAGGTTGTTTCAGTATGTGGAACTTCAATAACATTTATATATATTATAGGTATTCCGATTGGAATTCTTGGATGGTTTGCAGCACCGTATATTCTGGAATTCATGAAAGTGCCGCAGGATGTGTGGGGTGCCGCATTAATCTATACAAGGGTTGTATTCTTAGGTACACTTGGTAATCTGGGTTATAATATGAATGCCGGAATTTTAAGAGGACTTGGAGACAGCAAGGCTTCACTATGGTTTCTGGTTGTATCATGTGTTTCTAATATAGTATTTGATTTATTGTTTGTTGCAGGTTTTGGAATGGATGTAGCTGGGGCAGCACTTTCTACAAGTATTGCCATGTTTATTTCATGGATTGTAAGTATTGTTTATATAAGAAAGAAGTTTCCAGAGATACAGTTTACATTTTTGCCGAGAAGATTCTCTGGAACAATGATGAAAGACATTCTGGCTATTGGCTTACCTGTTGGTCTTAACAATTCGCTTTATTCATTAGGACATGTTGCATTACAGACCTTTAATAACTCACAGGGTGCTATATTTATGGCAGGAGGTGCAGTAGCAGGAAGAATTACAGGATGCTCTAACATAGCAATTACCGGATTATCTTCGGCGGCCACTACATTTTCAGGACAGAATTATGGTGCGAAGAAATATGCAAGAATTAAAGAGGGACACTGGCGGATTCCATTGTGTTCAGGTCTGATTACATTAAGTTTTGGATTGTTTTTCATAATGATACATAAACCTATAATCCGTTTCTTTTCATCAGATGAAATGGTATTGATGTATGCGAGCAGGCATGTTGTTGTCATGCTGCTTTCCCAGTGGTTTTATGCTATCTTTAACTGTATAATATCTATTGTAAACGGAACCGGAAAGGTGCGTTATACTACGATTGTCAACATTCTTATGCTTTGGGCAGTCAGAATTCCAAGCGCTTATATTATTAGCAGATACTTTGATGGAACATGGGTAATGTTGTGCTTCCCAATTTCTTTCAGCTTTGGAATGTTTGCAATGATAGGTTATTATCTGTTCTCGCCAGCATGGAAGGAAGTTATGAGACTGGCGGAAAATAAACAAAATGAAGGTGAACAGAATCTGGCGTAAGGTTGACGACATCGTAAGAATATGGTAATATAGCACATGTTCGCGGATATGGCGGAATTGGCAGACGCGCTAGATTTAGGTTCTAGTGTCAACAGACGTGCAGGTTCAACTCCTGTTATCCGCATATTTTTTTAAGGCTGATGCACTTCTTTGTGCGTCAGCTTTTTTTGATTTGGAAAATATCAGATTGTGGTGTACAATAAAGAAAACATGTCCGGAAAGGAGGCCAATATGGCAGAGTATGTATTAGAAAACAACATTTTAAAAGTTACGGTGGATTCTAAGGGATGTGAAATAAGAGATGTATTGTGTAAAACTGACAATACACACAGAATGTGGAACGCCAATCCCGAAGGATGGAAAAGAGTTGCACCTGTTCTTTTCCCGCTTATTGGCAAATATAAGGATAACCAAAGCATTTATAATGGAAAAGTATATGAAATGGGTCAGCACGGATTTGCAAGAGATATGGAGTTCACACTTGTTAAGCATAATGACGATACGCTGGTTATGAGACTTGAATCCGATGAAAATACTAAAGAGAAATATCCTTTTGATTTTGCATTGGAGCTGGAGTATCATCTTATTGACAATGAAATTAAAGAAGTGTACAGAGTAATCAATAAAGATAATGTAATGATGCATTTCAGCATAGGTGGTCATCCGGCTTTTGTAACACCAGAGAATGATGCAAGCATGGCTGGCTGTAAGATAAGATTTGATGCAGACAGAATTACATATCATCTGATAGGAGATTATCAATTAATGGCGAGGGATGAGTATGAGCTGCCATTAATTAATCATGAATATACAATACAAGAGGACAGCTTTGAAAAAGATGCATTTATAATTGAGGGAAGTCAGGCAGGAACGGTAAGTCTTGTTAAAAATGAAAAGCCTTTTGTTACAGTTAAGTTTGATACGCCAGTATTTGGTCTGTGGTCATGCAAATCAAAAAATGTTCCATTTGTATGTATAGAGCCGTGGTATGGAAGAACAGATGCCATAGATTTTACAGGGGAGCTTAAGGACAGGGAATACAGTAATCATCTTGATGCCGGAGAAGTTTTCGAGAAGTCATTTTCAATCTTATTTTATTAATAACATTATTAACATAAAAACAGCGCCGTATGCCATTGTATGCAATATAGCGCTGTTTTTTATGCAAAGTGATTACTTTAAAAACATATGTATTAAACTGTTATTTGTTTTTGTGTATGGCTGGTAGCGCATAGGCAGGTCAAGCCAGCATTTTTTATCTACAATGCTCTTATAGTGTGAAAATGTATCAAATCCGGCTTTTCCGTGATATGAGCCCATGCCGCTTTCACCGAATCCGCCAAAGCCCATCTTGGAAGTTGCAAGGTGAATGATTGTATCATTGATACAGCCACCACCGTAATTGCATCTTGAGGTTACATAACGAGCTTCTTTCTTATTCTTAGTGAATATATACAGAGCAAGCGGGTGCATGTGTGCATTAACAGTGTTTACTGCCTCCTCGACAGAGTGAAAGGCAAGTATAGGCATAAGCGGACCAAAAATTTCTTCCTGCATCACAGCATCGTCAAATGTAACATTATCCATTATCGTAGGTTCAATACGCAGAGAATCTGCATTTGATGCACCACCAAGAACGACTTTGCTATTATTGATAAGACCTGATATTCTGTTAAAATGCTTTTCATTAACAATTTTGCCGTAATCATTGTTGTTAAGTGGAGAATCTGTAAACTGGCGCTTTGTTTCGTTGATAAGTTCTTTCACAAGCTGGTCTTTGATACTGTCCTGAACATATATGTAATCAGGCGCAACACATGTCTGCCCGCAGTTTAAGAATTTGCCAAATACAATTCTTCTGGCAGCGAGCTTTAAGTCCGCAGATTCTGTTACTATACATGGGCTTTTTCCGCCAAGCTCAAGTGTTACCGGGGTTAAGTATTCAGCGGCTTTGCGCATAACTTCTTTGCCAACAGCCTGGCTTCCTGTAAAGAATATGTAATCAAAATGTTCATTAAGCAGACAGTTATTTTCAGCTCTTCCGCCAGTTACAACAGATACATAAGCAGGGTCAAATACTTCTTTTATTATAAGGCACATAACATCGCTGACATAAGGTGAGTATGCACTTGGTTTAAGAATCGCAGTGTTTCCTGCGGCAATTGCATCAACAAGGGGTTCCATTGTCAGAAGAAATGGATAATTCCAAGGACTCATAATAAGGACAACTCCGCGTGGTGACGGCTTCTTAAAGCTTCTGGAATGAAATTGCGCAAGGGGTGTTGGAACATTTTTCTCTCTGCTGAATTTCCTAATATGTTTTAGCATATAAGATATCTCGCTGAGAGTAAGTCCTACTTCACACATGTAACTCTCAAACTGGCTTTTGCCGAGGTCTTTATAGAGGGCATCATATATTTCATTTTCATGTTTCTTAATTGCTGAATATAGTTTTTTTAAGGCATCAATTCTTACATTTACATCAAGTGTTGTACCTGTAAGAAAGAAATGTCGCTGCGATTGTACAAGTTTATTGATTTGTGTAGCTTCCATATTATACCTCATTTTCATGTGTATTATCTTTCATAAGTTTATAGTAGAACTGTTCGAGTGTCTTAGCGTCCATAAGAACCGGAACAGGGTAGAGAGGGTTAGCCTCTTTGTCGGCATACCCTGCAAGCTTAGGAATATCCTCCTCTTTAATCTCAGGAATTGTATCGCCAATGTTAAATCTTGCTTTCATATCTTTTACTGCCTGTATAAATGCTTTGGCAGCAGTCTCATCTGGCATATCCTTATCTGCAACACCGGCGGCAATTGCAAGGTCATGCAGCTTCGTATATATGGATTCTCCATAGCTTTCAAGAACCATTGGGAGAATTACGGCATTTGCAAGTCCATGAGGAACATTATATTCGCCACCTAGAGAATGTGCAACTGCATGGATATATCCTACATATGATTTAGTGAATGCACATCCGGCATAATAAGCAGCTTTAAGCATATTCTTTCTTGCCGTTGTATCAGAACCGTTAGTGTATGCTCTGTCAAGATTGTTAAATATTAACTCAGTAGCCATAAGTGCATCTTTTCTTGTACCCGGAGTTGTTGAGTTTCCGATGTAGGCTTCAACGGCATGTGTAAGTGCATCCATTCCGGTAGTTGCGGTAATTGAAGCAGGAAGTGTAAGGGTTACCTTCGGGTCAAGGACTGCATATCTTGGAATAAGCGGAAAGTCGTTGATAGCATATTTGTGGCGGGTTGTGGCGTCTACAATTACGGCTGCAAGAGTAGTTTCACTTCCAGTTCCTGCTGTTGTAGGAATTGCAACCAGCAGAGGAAGCTTTGCATGGACCTTAAGGATTCCTCCAAGCTTAGACAGATGTGTCTTAGGTCTTGCAATTCTTACACCAACAGCTTTGGCACAGTCCATGCTTGAACCGCCGCCAAAGCCGATTATGCAGTCACATTTGTTATCTTTATATATGGCAAGTGCCTCTTCCACGGTATCAGTTGTAGGGTTAGCTACAGTTTTATCGTAAACATGGTATTCAATGCCGGCATTGTCGAATACATCTGTAAGCATAGAAAGAATGCCAAGCTTTGCAATTCCAGGATCAGTAATAATTATAGGACATGATTTCTTCTTTTTGTTAAGTACAGATGGAATGTCAGATAACGCACTTACAATTTTAGGCTTCCTGTATGGAAGAAATGGCAGTGCAATCTTGAATACAGTCTGAAAACTTCTGCAGTATATTTTCTTGAAAATGTTCATTTCTTCTTATCTCCTGATTTTCCTTATTTTATAACGTCAAACGTTATTTATGACTTTTCTTTTTCCCCTGC
>OHBD01001350.1_pt1 | contig 10856 bp, 10 predicted proteins | sample 1577291 | NCBI WGS metagenome assembly OHBD01 (sample SAMEA3879572, study PRJEB24766) | human gut metagenome | biome: human-associated habitat; feature: feces | place: USA | collected 1985/1987
TCATATCCCGATTGTCTGCCTGTTGGTAACGCCGAAAAGGTCTACCTTTTCAGATATCCTATTACACGGAGGAGAGAGTTGAATTACAGCAAACAGTCGTTGCAGTTTCAAATAGGGGCAGATAGGAGACTCGGAAAAGAGAATTCTGAAGTATGGCAAACAGCTCACTTCCTTTGAGCTGCAACGATCGTCCTGTTTTCTCAAAAAGTCTCCCTTAAATCAATGCACAATATTACTGGACGGAGAAAATGACTTTCTCTTTTGTCATTGCGATAGACTTTTTTGATTTTGGGGATAAAAAAGACCGCTGACTGTACGCACACGGCGCGGGTCAACGGTCAGTTTTTCGGTGTTCGGTTTTTTGTGTTCAGCTTGACAAACTGGAATTTTTCTTTTTTATTCGTCCAAAGCGTCACAAAGCTTGTCCATAATTTCAGAAAGAGCAGTTGGAATTCCTTCTTCCCAGTTTGGACTTTCTATCAACTGAATTTTACTTTTCACCTATTGCCTTGAAACAGACCACTGCACCGCAAATAAAAAAAATAATGCAAATAATGAGTGGGATTATTAAGTCTAATCCCAACAAACTGCCTAAAATACCAGTAATTCCGTTATAATCCCACTGGTAAGGTGCCGCAGAGCATAGAATAATTATTGAACCAAGAAAACCCATTAGCTGCCACACAATTCCTAAAATCATTTTTTTCATACAATCACATTCCTTTATCAAATTCTAATTTGCCTATTGATTAACCATTTTAATTTTAGCATAACTTTTTGAATTTTCCTACCTCACGCAAGACCTTGGCCGCTCGTGTTTTGAGGGGTTTGTTAGCCAGATAAACTGGAATTCTACTTATCCTTTCTTAGAGTATACAGTCTAACGATGTGTGGAATTGCAGACGGAAGAATAAGCAATAACCCCAGCGGGTAATCCATAACTGATACTATAACCGTTCCTACAAGTAAAATTGCCAATCCAACAACCGATAACAGAAAATCTTTTTCTTATCCATATAAAATTCCTAATTAAATTCCGATTAGTTTGCTTCATATTATTCGCGTTCAAGCTTGCTGGTGGCGAACAGCGTTTTATGCTGTTTGCGAACGGCAAGTCCACAAGGGATAGGCACGCAAGCATCGCAAGGGAGTGTAGCTCCTTTGGCGGAACGAGATAGCGAAACATTCTCGATCATGTTTGCTGTTCATCTGGGGCTTTTTCCCTCTGCTTTTGATATTCTTCCAGATACCGATCCAGATAGACCTTGTTGACGGTGGCCACGATCGTGTTGCGGAGAAGATCCTTTGCGTCGGATTGTGTCTTGCCGAGGCCCTCTCTTGCGGGAGCTATGCCGAACGCTGCGCCGAGCATATTCTCAAACTCATCACAAAAATAGTCATATGCGGTCGGAAGGGTATAGTTGTCCCCCTGTATGCTGAACATCATTCGAAGCCCTTCCAATGGGACAACGGGCTTGACTACCGCGATGAACAGGAGCCGCGCAAGGTGCTCCGCCGTATATGACTTCTTTATGGGAGAGGAGATCAGCCCCTGCTTCACGTAATTGCTCACCATTGAACTTGTCAGCTCCGGCTCCCCCAACGGCGCAAGGTGTGTGTTGACATAGCGTACCACCTGCTCCAGATAAAGCCCGACATCCGGAATCTGTGCATACCGCGGTAAGCGAAAGCCCTCAATAGCCTCTATCATATTATTCACTCCCTTTTCCATGCAGCCATTATACACGGGTATCTTCAATCTTTCAACGGTTTTCGAAATCTTTTTATCGGTTTTCTGAAAATCGTTGACGGAACGATAAAAACCTGATAGAATTTCGGTGTCGGCCTTCAAAGTCGGTTGAAATGTTTCTTGTTATTCGGAGGACACATCATGAATCAGTTTCGTATCGTTGCAGACTCCAGCTGCGACCTTCTCACACTGGATGGAGCGGACTTCGTCAGTGTCCCGCTCTCAATACGCACTGACGCCGAGGAGTTTTACGATGACGCCAACCTTGATGTTGACGCGATGGTCAGTATGCTCCGCGACACCAAAGGGCGTTCCTACAGTGCGTGTCCAAACATTGCAGACTGGGAAAGCGCATTCGGTGAGAGCGGCAATGTAATTGCATTTACCATTACGAGCGCTCTTTCAGGCAGTTATAATGCTGCATGCGTGGCAAAGAAGAATTGTGAGGAACGCAACCCGGCCCGGCGCATCTATGTTGTGGACTCTCTCTCCGCCGGGCCCGAAATCGCCCTTCTCATTGAAAGGGCTTTATATGAGCTGCGTTCTCATGCGGACTTTGATAAAGCATGCGAAGCATTGAATACATATCAGGCCCACACGCACCTGCTTTTTGCACTGGAATCCATGCACAACCTTGCACAGAACGGCCGTGTCAGCAAGCTCGCCGCAACGATGGCAAGCGTCCTCGGGATCCGCGCCATCGGGCAGGCCAGCGCTGAAGGTATGCTTGAGATGCTTGGAAAATGCCGTGGGGTTCGGAAAGCGCGGCAGTTTATGCTGGACGAAATGGTGGAGCTTGGCTACAGGGGCGGGAAGGTTCGGATCGGGCATTGTCAGAATGCTGCGCTTGCGCTGGAGCTTTGCGCCGAGATCCGGCAGCGATTTCCGGCGGCAGACGTGAGAAGCTATCCACTGCGGGGACTGTGCAGCTATTACGCCGAGCGCGGCGGAATCATGCTGGGCTTTGAGTCATGAGAGCAGGCACAACCAATGAAAAGGGAAGATGCGCCGGAATCTTTCATCTGATCGTGCGCATTCTGACCCTGCCCCCCCATCGTCATCGGTATAACAGTGCTTCTGATGTATGTCCCCGCAAAGCTTATGACACTGCGTGAGCTGCTGCTGTGCGAGTTGTTTTTGCTGCTCATCCCCATGGCTGCATATCCTATACGGGAGATATTTCACATTGGAAAGGATCGGAGAAAGGGACAGCGCAGCACGGCGCTGGTATGCAGTGCCATCGGATACCTGTGCGGGTTTCTCTGGTCAATACTGACCCCGTGCTCCTGGCTCGTCCACATTCTATTCCTCTCCTATGTCATTTCCATCGCAGCACTGCTGATTCTCAACGCCGTTTTCAAGCTGCGCGCAAGCGGCCATGCCTGCAGCACGACGGCGCCTGTGTTTCTGCTGACGTGGAAGCTGCATCCGCTTTTTATTATTCCGTCCGTGCTGCTGATCGCAGCGGTCTATCGATTCTCTTTGAAGCTATCGCGCCACACCCTGCCGCAGCTCCTTATTGGCTCGGCAGTCAGTCTGCTCGCCTGTGGTATTTCACTGCTGACCTACGGACTCGGCTGATAGTTATGCAACCCAATAACCAAAAAATGCGCTGTACCACTATTGTGCAATGTGGTATGGCGCATTTTCTGTGTAATTACTCCCAATCCTGTTTCTTTGGCTCACCCAACCGCCACATCATATAGATTTTGCATCAGCCGGATCTCATACGGGTCGGTTCGAAGCATGCCGACGGTATCTGAGTTTAACCGGTTTTAATCTTCCATCTGGTTCCGCCTTAAAGATTCCACACACAGTATCGCAGCAACTCTCGATCAGTTCCCTGTCGTGGGTGATCACGAGAATGGTTCTGCCATGCTGCGCTTCGCTTCTCAGCCTTTCTGCGATCAGGCGCATATTCTGCCCATCAAGTCCGCTGGTGGGCTCATCGAGTATCAATATCCTGCGGCCGGAAAAGATGGCGCAGGCAATGGCAAGCCGCTGCTTCTGCCCGCCGGACAGGGCGGACGGGTGCGCAGCCCTGTACTCGTAAAGGCCAAATTCCTTCAGCAAGTGTCTGGCACGGTCTTTGTTTTCTTCCGTCAATTCGGTATTCAGCAGCAGCTCCTCCGCCACACTTGCCGTAAAAAACTGTGTTGACGTGTCGTTGCCGCAGTAATAGATCTCCCTGCGCCGGACGGCCGCTCTTGCTTTTTTCCCATCTATCAGGATATGTCCCCTTGTCTGCTTTGTCAGCCCGCAGAGGATCTGCGCAAGGGTGGTTTTCCCCGCGCCGTTTTGCCCCGTTATGGCGGTCACTTTGCCCTTTGGAACGGACAGCGAAATATCCTCAAAAATAACTTCTTTGCGTATTCTTTTCGAGAGCCCTGCTGTCTTCAAGACGGCAGGGCTTTCGTCCAATACGGAGGGAGCGGGAAGACACTTTTCTTCGTGCGGAGAGCGCAGACCCATGCCCAAGATGTCTGCTTCCGGAAGAAGAAGTAAGTCCCGTGGCGCATACTCAGCCGCTATTCTGCCGTCCCGCAGATATAAAAACCGGTCTGCGATCCCCATCAGCCAGTCGATCCGATGCTCCGCGAGGAGCAGGGTAAAGCCCTGCTCCTTGAGCTGCCGAAGGGTCTGCGCAAGCTGCCGCGTCCCGGCGGCATCGAGGTTGGCCGTTGGCTCGTCGCACACAAAGACCTTTGGCTTCATGGCATATACGGACGCAATGGCCGCCCGCTGCTTTTCTCCGCTTGAGAGGACGTCAACTGCCCTGTCTTTCAAACGGGACAGCTTCAACGCCTCTATGGCGGCGTCCGTCCTCTCCCGTATCTCCCGGGCGGACAAGCCGTAATTCTCGCAGGGAAAGGCGACCTCTCCGGCGAGCTCGGAGGAAAAGAACTGGCTCTTGGGATCCTGAAAAACGCTTCCCACCAAACGCCCGATCTCCCATGTGGAAAGCCTTGATATGTCCTTGCCGTCTATTTTTACAATCCCGCTGAAGGCTCCGGGGTAGTAGGACGGCGCAAGCCCGTTGACAAGCCTTGTCACGGTGGTCTTGCCGCAGCCGGAGAGCCCCGTCAGCACGACGCATTCGCCGCTTTTTACCGAAAGGGAGATGTCCTGCACGCCTCTGTCTGAGTTTTCGTATTGAAAAGAAGCGCGTGTAAGCTCGATCATGCCATGCTCCTTCCCAAAACCAAATAGGAAGCCGTGACCAGCGCACATGCGGCTGCCGCGATGTGATCCCGCGCCCCGATCCTTTTCTCATAATAGCTGCCGCGCACGCCCGGACGCTCCGCGCCCCTTGCAACGGCGGAAACGGAAAGCTGATCGGCGAGCTGCAATACCCGAAGAAGAAACGGAACCAGCACATACTCCATGCTCTGCACGGGATGTGCGAGCAGCTGCCCCGCCGCGGTCAGCCCTCGGTTTTTCATGGACCTGCCTACACCCTTTAGCTCCGTCCGCATGGTGGGGAAGAAGCGAAAGACCACAAGAAGCCCGAGAATGAACGGGGTGGGCATACGGAGGCGGGATAAAAACGCGGAGAGCATCCCCGGCGGCGTGGTGATCAGATCCCATGACACCAGAAAGATCGGTGACAGATTCCAGAACATCAGAACATAAAACTCCGAAAAGACCGGCATGTGCAGCCCGTGGAAGCGGATGCCGTACAGCAGCAGCGCCAGCAGCAGATAAAAGCAGCCATAGGACGCGGCAAGGCGGAAATTCCTCTGCAAGACAAGATAAAGAAGCGCGCCGCCGGTCAGGATGCAGGTGAGCAGCACATTCCCGCCGATGGTTACTCCGGCAAAGACGCACAGCAGCGCCCACAGCTTGACCGGCACCGCAAAGGATGCGTCCGCTCTCATAGAACGCCGGCCTTCTTAAAATGTCTGCGGATCAGCCGACTGCCCACCATGCAGCCCAAAAAGCCCATCAGCGTCGTAAACAGCAGAATAAAGGCCAGCCAGCCGGGAGAGGTGTAGTAACGCACATAGGAATCGATGTAGCTCTGCTCCATGCCGCTTGCAAGCGCAAAATCGTAGTAGGTGTCCCAGAAGAACCAGATGGGCAGCAGATTGACCCCGTTGTATAAAAGGCTTGCTGCCGTCCAAGCGGCGGTCAGCCGTTTCGGTTTTTGGCAGGAGCCTTCCTTCCAGAGAATCGCCTCGCAGAGGATCCCCACGAGAACATAATAAGGCAGCAAGAACCAGTTGCCCATCAGCAGGAAAATCACGCCGAGGATCGTCATATAGATCAGCGTCACAAAACGCTTTCCGATCCGGCTGACCATGAGCATATAGACCGGCGCGCAGAGGAACATGGTGATCCCCACCGACAGCACCATGCTGACAAAGTCATTGGCCATGCAGACCATGTTGATAACGAGCTGGATCACGATCAGCACCGCCGAAAGCAGCACTGTGGTGATCACATCCCTGACAGACCATTTATTTGTTTCTTTCATAAACTCCTCCTTGTTTTCGACACTTTGTTTTCCAATATTGTACTCAGAATCCTGTTCCCTTCAGGTTTTTTCTACGCCGTCCACTCCAGGCTCTCGCTCTGGAGCTGCGCCATGTGGCGGAACAGGCCGTTCTTTTTCAGCAGCTCGGCCGGAGAACCCATCTCAACCACGCGGCCGCCGGAGAGCAGGACGATCTGATCGGCGTTCATGACGGTACGCATGCGGTGCGCGATGATGAGCACCGTCTTATCCCGGATAAGCCCGGACAGCGCCGCCTGCACCGCCGTTTCGTTTTCCACGTCCAGCGAGGCCGTTGCCTCGTCCAGCAAAATCACCGGCGCGTCCTTCAAGATGGCGCGGGCAATGGAGATGCGCTGCCGCTCACCGCCGGAGAGCCGGGAGCCGTTTTCCCCGATCAGGGTATGGTAGCCCTCCGGCAGCTTGGATACAAAGGCGTCGCACTGTGCCGCCTTCGCCGCCGCCAGCACCTCCGCATCGGTGGCGTCCCGCTTGCCGAGGCGGATGTTTTCCATCACGGTGTCGGCAAACAGCACCACATCCTGAAATACGATGGCGTAGTTTTTCAGCAGTGCCTCGCCGTCCACCGTGGACACATCCACGCCGCCCAGCCGCACCGTTCCCTCCGCCGGATCCCAGAAGCGGGCCGCCAGCCTGGCTGCCGTGGATTTGCCGCCGCCGGAGGGACCCACCAGCGCCGTCACCTGTCCCTGCTTCGCCGTAAAGGAAACGTCTCTTAGCACGTCCTCTTTTTCCCGGTAGGCAAAGGTCACATGCTCAAAGCGGATGTCGTAGCCGTCTGGATCATATTCGGTCAGTCCGGTCATGCGCTTTTCGTTCTCGATTTCCTGCATACGCTCGATGCGCACCTCGCAGGCGAAAACTGCGGCCATGTTGGCAAACATGGAGCCGATGGGGTCATATACCCGGGTGGCGGCGATAAGGAACATCAGAAACGGGATCAGCGCCAGGTCGCCGCGGCTCATGAGCAGCACCCCCGTGAGGACGGTGGTGGCGATGCCCAGCTTTAGGAAGGATTGCGCTGCCGTGACCACGGAGCCTGTGAACAGCTCGCCCCGGATGGTGTCCTGCTCCGCCTCGTCCAGCCTGCGGTCCAGGTCGGCGATATACCGCGCCTTTTGGTTGCACGCCTTGATCTCCGGCGCGCACTCCAGCACCTCCTGCATGGCGTCAGTGGCCGCGCGGCGGGTGACGAGCCCCTTCGTTATATGCCGCTTTTCCATGCGCCGGGAGAGATAGACCATCAGCAGCGACGCAGGCACCACCCACAAAAGAGCCAGCGCCATCCGCCAGTCGTAAAGCAGCATGCCTGTGGAAATCAGCGCCGTGGAGATGAGCGCGCCGTGCATGGCGGGGTAAAAGTGGGAGAATGCCTTTTCCAGCGTCTCCGTATCCCCCATGATGGTGGTGGTCAGGTCGGTCAGGTCACGGTTTCCGAAGAAGGACAGCGGGAGCTGGCGCAGCACCTCCGCCAGCCGGATGCGTCGGTTGGCACTCTCCCGGTAGGTGGCTTCGTATAAGGCTCTGTATTGGATCAGAAAGGTCACAAAGAGCGCGGCGAGGGCAAGGACGCCCGCGACCAGAAAGCGCGTAAGTCCCGCCCTTGGGTCGGTGCCGTTTGTCAGCGCCTCTACGATGCCGGAGAGTGCCGTGGCCAGCACGCCCACGGGCAGCATTTTGCTGATGTTGACCAGTACGGACCAGAACACGGCGGCCACATAGTCTTTTGCGCCCTTCTCCGTCATGGCGTATTTTTTGCGGATGCGTTCGATCATGCGGCACCTCCTACCTTCCACTGCGCGGCCTTTTGGTACTCCTCCCACATGGCGGCATATACGCCGCCCCTTTCAAGAAGCTCGTCGTGCTTTCCTTCCTCGGCGATCTCGCCGTCCCGGATGACGAGGATGCGATCCATGTTCCGCACCGTGGACAGGCGGTGAGCGATCATCAGCACGGTCTTGCCCTTCATCAGTGCCTCGAAGGCCTTTTGTATCTTCGCCTCGTTCTCCGGGTCTGCAAAGGAGCTGGCCTCATCCAGCACCACGATGGGCGCGTCCCTTAAGATCGCCCGGGCCAGCGCGATGCGCTGCATCTCACCGCCGGAGAGGTACACGCCCTTGGCACCGATCACGGCGTCCAGCCCGCCCGGCGTCTTTTCCAGAATATCGCTGCACTGGGCAAGCTGCGCCGCGTGTAATATTTCCTCTTCTGTAGCCTCTGGCCGAGCGGCGCGGATATTGTCGCGGATGCTCTTTTTGAAGAGCCTCACCTCCTGAAAGACAAAGGAGATCTGCTCCATCAGCTCCGCGGTGGGGATGCTTCGCACATCCCGTCCGCCCAGGAGCACCGCCCCTGCCTGCGCATCGAAAAAGCGCGGGATCAGCCGGGCGATGGTGGTCTTGCCGCCGCCGGAGGGGCCCACCAGTGCCCACGCCTCCCCCTGCGGCAGATGGAAGCTCACATTCGTCAGCGCGGGCCTGTCCGCACCGTCATAGGAAAAGGTGACATTCTCAAAGGAAATGCCGCTGTCCGCGGGCTTGCTTCCGCTGTCCGCCGCAGGCTCGGGAAGGGGAGACTCCTTCAATATCGCCTCCAGCTTGTTCACTGCCTCGGCGGCCTCCATCTGTGCGTTGACCGCGTACATCAGCCGCTCCATCATAAAGGCAAGCTGGGGCGCGAAGAAGATGTAAAACACCAGATCGGCCAGCACCGCCCAGCCGTCCGCCGCGCCGCCGATGAGAACCATTCCCAAGGGCATGAGAAACAGGAACATGGCGTTCAGCACCACCGTAAGCAGCGTGTAGGGCATACGGCACATCATGGCGTAGCCGCTGGCAAGGTCGCGGTAGCTGAGGATGGCGGCATGAAAGCTCTTGAAGGAGTAAACCGTCTGCTGGAACACCTTCACCACCGGGATGCCCCGGACATACTCTGTGGCCTCGGCGGAAATGTGCTCTCCTGCCCGCTGGTATTCCTCAAAGAACTTCATGCCTGTCCCGGTCATCATACTCATCAGGCAGACAAGCCCGATGACCATGGGGATCAGGCAGGCAAGCCCCATGCGCCAGTCAAAGACGAAGAGCAGTCCCACCGCCAGTATCGGCGTTACGATCCCGCCCACCGCGTCGGGGATGGTATGGGCAAGGAGCGTTTCTGTCAGCGCCGCGTTGTCGTCGATCTGCTTGCGCAGCCGCCCCGTAAGATTGGCGTTAAAGTACCCCAGCGGCATGTCAACGAGATGGGCGACCGCCGCCTTTCGCATATTCGTCGCCACCCGGAAGGCCGCAAGGTGTGTACACATGAGCCCGGCGAAATACACAGCCGCGCTCAGAAGTGCCGCCGCCAGCGCATACCAGCCGTAGCGGGCAAGCCCTGCCGGAACGCCGCCTCCCGGCGTTAAAATGCCACGGGCCGCGTACCAGACAAAGACGAACGGGAAAATGCCGACCGCCGCCGAAACGCCGGACAGCCCGCAGCCCAAGACGGACAGCCACTTATGCCCTCCGGCGTATTCCAGCAGCCTGCCCAGCACCGGCGGCTGCTTTTCTTTTTTCTGTTTGCTCATATTCCGTGTTCCTTTCTTAAAATATATGGATTTGTTGGAGGATGCGCCGCATCGGTTAGAGGCAACTAACCGACAGTTATTTTTTTAAGGCTCATTCGAGCCTTAAAAGTCCGCTCCAGCCGGAGTGGAAAAAGATAGCCAGTTCATCGACATATTTCACGGCTTCCTCTCTCGGCATATCGTGGACGATGGTTTCACACACCGCCGTAAAGTAGGCCCTTGTGATCATGTGATGAAGCTGACGGGTCATGCTCCCGGAGAGCATGCCGTTTTTTCTGAGGAGGGCGTAGTATTCTTCGGATCGATCGACCTCCAGCTCCACCAGCACCTCGATGAAATCCGCATAGCCCGTTCCCTCCGCTCGGCAGAGGATTAGCTTGAATTCGTCGAAATGGTCGTACATGAACGCGACAAGCTCGTGCAGGTGTTGGGTGGAAAGCTCCAGACTGTCTTTTGCTCTCCCTTCCTGGATGAGGTCAAAATAATCATCCTGTGCCGCCTTGAAGCGGGTGAGCAGCTCGCTTGCGGTCTCACCCACAAGGTCTTCAAACAGAGCGGTCTTATCCGGGTAGTAGCCGTAGAATGCACCCTTCGTGAAGCCTGCCTCCGCGACAATTTGGTTCAGAGATGCGTCCTTGAAGCCCTTCTCCAGAAATTCTTTTTTCCCAATCTCAAGGATCTTTATTTGAGTCTCTGTACGTTCCATTGGCGCCCCCCTGATATACCGGTAGTATATACTGCTGGTATATTATAACCGAGCATATTGAGTTTGTCAATGAGGCTTGCGATTTTTCTGTTTGCCCAATTCAACACAGTGCCTCTCTGTTCACCTGTCTTGGATGCTTGCGCATATTCTTTTTCAATACTCGCCATACAGCGCAAGGCAGGAACACCGCAAAAGGTGTCCCTGCCTTTTCGGATAGGCTGTTTGGCAAACGCAAACCGCGCAAGCTGCCGCTAAAGTTATCGTCAGCGGCGGGCATCATTTCTCACTCCGCCAATGCCTTGCCCAAGGCGCGGCAGGC
>OHBD01001351.1_pt1 | contig 10840 bp, 10 predicted proteins | sample 1577291 | NCBI WGS metagenome assembly OHBD01 (sample SAMEA3879572, study PRJEB24766) | human gut metagenome | biome: human-associated habitat; feature: feces | place: USA | collected 1985/1987
GGGAAAGGAAAAAGCACAGGGCGATGAGCATTGCGAATATAAGATACGTCTGCCAAAGCCTTGGCAAAAGATCGTAGCCGAAGTTGTGCATGTGATATGTGGCCTGATTCAGCGGCGAAAGCCAGCCCACCGCAACGTTGGCCTTGTACATGAGCGCATCCGGCAGTTTGAATATAGCCTTTATAGTCTGGGGGTTGAGTAAAAAGCCGAACAGGCTGAATGCGAACACGGCGGCTATCCCCGCAAGCTGACCGCGCCGCAAATTGAACAGCAGCATTACGAACACCATCAGCAGGGTGTAAAGCAGCATCAGCAGGAATATGGTCGCCATGCATTCATACGGTCGGCTCATCTCCAGCGTTTTAACAAGCGCGGGCAGGGCTACCTTTTGCCCCGCGCCGGAGTAGCCGAGGATTGCGGCGGTCTCAGACCACATATCCCCTATGAAGCTCTGCCGCATACAGACCAGGGAGGTGGAGATCAGTATGAACGCGAGGTAGATAAGCGTTGCCAAGGCGATATACGCCGCCTGCCCCATGAGCCAGGTCTTGCGGTCTATCCGCATGAGGTAAAAGGGCGTGGCGGGGCTGATAAAGGGCATATCCGCAAAGAGCAGAAGCAATAGCAGCGAGGAAAGAAGTATTGAGTTGCTGTCCCCAAAGGTCCACACGAAGGCTTCCACGAGCTGCATGGTGGTTTCGTACTCCTTCGCAAATTTCACGGCCTTGTCGGACAGCAGGAAGCACAGCACGAACGCAAGACAGAATGTGATTACTATTCTTGGGTTTTTGTGCCAGCGGCGGAAGTTATACCGGGTCACGGCAAGAATCTGTTTCGGCTTCATATCCTCTCCAGCCTCCTTTTCGCGGCGTATGCAAAGGCCAGCGCCATGAGCAGGCTGAACTCTATGAGCAGCACTGCCACCCCTATTTTACCGAACACCCACCTTGAGGATGGATTGAGCCACTCCCGGGGGTACAGCACGAAAAGCTTATCGAAGTACCGCTCATACAGTATTATGAGCAGATAGAACAGCACGAAGGGCGATGCGTATGCCATGTATTTGCTGTCGGTAAGCGCGGCAAAGGTCATGCCTGTCAGCGACCAGAAGGCCCCCGAGGCAAAGAACATGAGCGCAGTCTCCATTAGATTGCCAAAGTAATTCGGCACGGTTTCACCGGGCTTAGGGTAGGCTTCCATTGGCAGGAACATGAGCGCGGCGAAGCCGTAGGCTATGAATATACCAAGGGCGAGCGTCAGCCCGCCGGAAACGGCGCAGCCCACGGCCTTCCCCGCGATATACCGCGGCACGGTAGTGCGGGGCAGGTATTCCTTTATGAAGCCGCTCTTAACATCGTCAATGAAGGACGCGGTATACGGCAGCGCGGCGAGTATGGGCAGGGCCAGCGCCATGGCGTCGGACGACAGCGCGCCCATGATAAGGTCGCTGTGGAAGCCGGGGGAAAGCAGCTCCGCCGAACGGAACCCCGCAAGTATTCCCTGAACCGAGGAAAGAAGGAGTATCAGGGCGGTTCCGACTGTACTGATGATGAACCCACGGCTGAATATGGCCTGCCGCAGGCTGGCGCGCAGGGATTTTTTCATGTTTTCCTCCCTCCTTTCCACGGTTTTGGGTAATAGGAAAGCAGGCATGGCGGTTTTCCATGCGGTCATGCCTGCTATAGACTACTCTTTTCAACTCAATATCCTCTACTTCTGTCAACCAGCGTTCCATCTATTGCATTAATTGCTAAAACGGAATTGAGTGGATCATCATCTAACTCGGAATAGGATTTTTCTCCATTTTTGAATGCAGTCGTTACGTTACCAAAGAAATCCCATACTGGAATAACAAGACCGGAACTTCTTGTGGCGGGGTCTGTGATTCGCATAAGGCCAAGTTCGATTCTATCAACATTGATTGTTTTGGACATATCATCGCTTAAATAAGCATTTGTTACGACAATCATTTTATTAAATATATCCATAACGTCGTTAAAGTCCATCATTGATGTATTGTTTGTTATGACTTCGCTGACATCGTAGGGGTTAATCCATTCCATGCTGACAATACCATCGTTGTTTACGAGAAATGTCATGCTCTCGTACTCCCAGCCCTCTATATAGCCACCTTTGCCATCGTCAATAGCGCCGCCTCCGCCGGCAGGAGCGGAAGTTAACGTAAAAGAGTTGTTTCCCAATACTCTTGAATAACTCAGTCTATATGCCTTTTGTACTGTTCCGTTAATACTGCCAAATACAAGTGAGGATGTTTTATATGAGTAATCCGATACTCCCATTAAACTTAGCAACTCGTTTGCAGCATTAACTGCCTGATTTTGCTCAATCGAAGGTGCGGGTAGCAGATCAGGGCTGCCATATTCGTCGGTTCCGTGTTTAATGTCGCTTCTTACAGCGACATTCCACAGGTTGCCTATCTTAGCATAATCATTCTGACCTATTGAATATATAAGACGGTATTGGTTCGTACTCGAATTATTTTCAATAAATATTTTTCTGTATTTACCATCATTGCCGTCTGATACAAGAAATATGGTTGGCACCCCGCTTAAAGTGGTAGAGAATTCGATAGGAGCTTCCACCAACCCTTCTCCTTCAGGCAGACTCTCCATTGCCATTTGAAATTTTGTAATGCTTCCTTGTACTTCTTGCCTTTTCTGTTCATCTGTTTCTAAAGCAAGCTGTCTCTGCCAATCTAAAATTGTTTGCTGATAATATGCTTTTGTCTCGAATACATCGCCGGAATAGGTGGTTTGGCCGTCAAACAATGCTGCAATATATGTCTGGCATTCCGCCTCTGTAAAAAGATGCTTTTCGACACGCGCAGTAGAAAGCCCGTCAGAATTAGGCACAATAACTGCGGCATCAACATTGACGGTAAGACTGCCTTGTGGGTTCGTTAATGGCTCATCAGCAGAATATCGGCTGGGCGCTGAAAAAGGAGTATCTCTGGATGTAACGGCTTTTTCAATCAGCTTCTCATTATTCTTACCAACTACAATCGGGCTTTCCGGCGTTTTCTGGCAGGCGGCGGTGCCAAGTGCCATAACCGCGATAAGCAATATAGCAATTACCTTTTTCATATCTGAAATACCTCGCTTTGCTGTCGTTGCCTAAATTATACTGGAAGCGCCGATGCAAAATCCATCATCAAGCTGTAATTAAAATGTAATTATTAAAAGCGCACCCAAACAGTCGTGCCTTTTTCAATGTTGCTTTCAATTATTAGCTCCGCATCGTGGGCGTTCGCTATTCTTTTGACCAACGCAAGGCCAAGGCCGCTGCCGCCCGCTTTTTTGCTGCGGGATTTGTCCACCATGTAGAACGGCTCGAATATGCGCTCCATCGCTTCCTTCGGAATGCCGCGGCCAAAGTCCTTGACCTGTATCGTGTTGTTTGAAAAGGTGAGTAAAACCCGCTTGTCCGCCGCGTCCGCATTGTATGCCTTTGCCGCGTTGTCCACAAGGTTGATGAGCATGGACTGCACAAGGTCAGCGTTGCAGTCCAGCGTTTCGCCGTTCGATTGAACGTTCAGCGTCACGCCACGGTCGGCAAGGCTTTTCTGCGTGTTCTGACGCACCCTGTCAAAGAGCTCGTCAACCTCGCAGGGCCTGCGCTCTATGTCGCGCTCCAATGTTATAAGCCTCAAAAGCGTCTGCACCAGCCGCTCCAGCCAAGCGCATTGGCTTTCTATATGTGCAAGGGAGTTGTCCCTTTCTTCCTCCGTCATGTTGGCCCGGCGCAGCATGCGGGCGTGCAGCAGCAGCGCCGTGAGCGGCGTCTTGAATTCATGGGTCACGCCGCCGATGAAAAGCCGCTGCCGCTCAGCGGTTTCCGTAAGCTCCGCTATGCGCGCTTCGACAGCCTCCGCCATCAGGTTAAAATCCCCCGCAAGCGCGCCTATTTCGTCTCCCGTATGCACATCGGCCCGCATGGAATAATCGCCGCCCGCGATCTGCCGCGCCGTTTTTGCAAGGGAGGTGAGCGGCCTTGTGCTGCGGCGCATGATGAGCGCAATACAGCCCGCGCCGATAAGTACGCCCGCGAGGCTGACGGCAGCAAATGTCCACGCTAAGCTTACAATGCTGTTGTAAGTTGTGGAAATATCCTCTACCACATATACGGCGTGGGATGCGCTTCTCACCATGACAAGGCTTCCCACAATGAGCACATTGCGCCCGTCTATTTCCCGCTCCGCGATCTTCATGGAATATTCGTTTTCGGGCAGCGGCAGAAACGCGCGCGGATTGACCGAAACGCCGGAATAGAGCGTTTCATCCCCGCGCATCAGCACGGAGGAGGAATCGGCAAAGCGGGAAAAGCAGTAGTTGACGAGGGAGGTTTCCACCGTCAGCGAATCGCCCTCCGCAATATAATAGCCCGCCATTTCCGAAAAAGAGGAGGCAAGGCTTTTCTGCCTGTCCCTTGCTCGGCTGTATGTAAGCTCCAATATGCTGTTTTTGGAATGGATGAGAAGTACGGCGGAACAGGCCGTGACGATGACGAGCAGCACGGCGATACAGATGAGTGAGGTCTTTTGCCACAGCTTCATATTCAGCGTTCCTCCAATCGGTAGCCCAGTTTAGGTATAGCCCGTATCGCATCCCCAAGATTCAGCTTTTTGCGCAGACTGGATATCTTTACATCTACCGCGCGGGTTTCACCTGTATATTCATAACCCCATACATCGGAAAGGAGCTGTTCTCGTGATACGGTCAGGTTTTTGTTTTTCAGGAGCGTCAGCAGCACGTCAAATTCCAGCGGCTGAAGCTCAACGGCTCTTCCGGCTTTTGTTACCACCCGCGTTTCGCTGTTTAGCTCAATGTCCCGAACTCGGTAGACCGTGTTCAGCCTGCCGGTGCGCTTTAATACCTTTTCGATGCGCACCATGAGCGTGAGCATATCAAAGGGCTTTACGATATAGTCCTCCGCGCCGTCCATAAGGCCCTTGATTTCCGATGCGGAGTCCGTCTTTGCGGTCATGTATATCACGGGGATATTATATCTCTCCATATAGGAAAACAGTTCAAAGCCGTCGATACCGGGAAGCATGATGTCCAAGAGAGCAAGGTCAAAGGCATGGTCGTCCGCAAGATACGCCGCCGCCTTTGCGCCGTCGTCGAATACCATATAGTCGTAGCCGACGAATTGCATATTGAGCGCTACGGCGTCGGAAATGGCGTGGTCATCTTCGACGATTAGAATTCTGTTCTTCAAAATATGCGTTCCTCCTTAATAGCCAAGAGAGTACTCCTCATTTATTTTATCATAACCATTCCAGCAACCAAGGTTGTGATGAGCGCAAATATGTAATTTAATTGTAATTATTACAGGGCTCCAGTACAAATATAAGCGCCAAATGTCGCTTTGACGTTGGACGTAATGGAGACAGTCGAACTATCAATTAAATATTCGCCGCAAGCTCCAGCCTTAGCGTGGCCTCGCCTCAACGGCATTACATTTTTCCCGGCTACAAAGGTGAAAACAACATTGTATGTCAATCTCTATACTCTATCTTAAGTGAAAACTTATGTGATTCTTCCTTGTTCCATCCTGATAACATTGTCGCATAAGCATTTAATATCTTCGCTGGAATGGCTTGCCATAAGAATAGTTTTACCTTGTTCTTTCTGGTCAAGCAATAAGTTGCGCATATCCTCAATACCATTAGCATCTAGTCCGTTAAACGGTTCATCAAGAATAAGCAGTGAAGGGTCTTCCATAATGGCTTGCGCTATTCCGAGACGTTGTCGCATACCCATCGACAATTTGCTGACATGCTTCTTGTTGTCAGGATCCAATCCAACAAGACACATAACCTCTTGGATTCTATCAATAGATACATTGTTTTTAATTTTTGCTAACAGTTTTAGGTTTTGGAACGCGCTATAATTGGGTAAAAAACCTGGCGTTTCGATAATAATGCCTATATCAGGTGGAACATCAGCATCTTTTCCAATTTGAACGTTATTAACAAATATCTTTCCTGAGGTTAAAGGTACAAAACCACAAATCACTTTCAGCAGCATAGTCTTCCCAGAGCCATTTCGACCGATAATTCCATGAATTAGTCCCTTATTAAAAGAGATAGTAATATTGTTAAGCACAATATGTTCGTTAAATCTTTTAGTTGCTTGTTCCAGTTGGATAATACGCATAGGAGCCACCCCTTTCAATGAGAAATGATTTCCACTTGCCGGTTTTTGATTAAATGCACGGCAGTAAAACACAGTGCTAAATTTATAACAAGGATGCTGATAGCAGCATAAAGCAACGAGGGGTATAAGGAAGTTCCTTTAATGTCAAACATTGTGATGTTAGCCCAAGTTGTAGGGATAACGTAGTAAAGTTTTGGTGAATCGCTCACGTTTGCAAAAGCGGGGAGAAATGCCAGAAATAAAGCCACAAAAATGCCCACAACACGGCTTATCGTCATATTAAGCACGAGCATGATTAAGCCAATCATATTTATTATGAGTACCAACATAATAAAGGATAGAAACATAGCTTCGGTCGGTGTGTAGTTAATCATCATAAAATACGAAACAGGCATTATATTAAACTGCATTCCAATATCGGTTTGGGCAAGCGTATTTAAAACTTTTCCCCAATCATTTAAAAAAACAATGTTTGGAGATAGACAAGCGATACTAGTAATTATCATAAACATAACGAATAATGTGGTTGCTTCGAAAATGTATATAATCTGCCCTTTTATCCATAACTGTCTTCCCGATCGAACACATTCATAGGGTGTACGACTTGACATAAATGGAGCATCACAAAACAAAAGAACGCTAAGTAATAACATTATCATAATTGAATACCAGTTAAGAAAAAGATGCGGGAAAACAAACGGTGTTATACTCACATTGACCGATTGGGAAAACCTTAAAATCGGCTTAACTAAATAGTGTATCCATATAAATGCAAGGATCGCAATAACAAGAATACGCTTATTGCGTGTCCAAAGCCTCAAATTATTAAGACTTATATTCACAATAACTCGAAACCTAGCCATTTTCAACCCTCCTCTTAACCTGTGTGTAAAATAGACAGCCGAGTAGAATTATTAAAACCAGAAAAAAGAGTATTGCATATAGAAAAGATATCCCTATACCTCCTATATCAAAATTGCACGCCGCTATACTATTAAGTTTCAGATGTGCAGGAAAATTCAAAGCATATGTAAGATTGATTATAAAGTAGTATCCAATAACTGGAGATGCGAGTGTTATAAAAGGGTCCGCCGTAAATGCGGATATACATAAGGCAAACACAGCCCAAAACGTGCAATGTAAGGCGCTGACCACACTTCTAATAAGCAAGTATAATAATGCATTTACATCAATAATACTTCCGAATACTGTTTGCGTATAAACCTCATAGCCCGCTCTGTAATATTCATCACCAAGTAAAGGCATGTGCAAAGAAAGCAAACAAGTTGTTAACAGATGGCCCAATAAAATAACGGCAGCAGATGATGTAGCAACAACAATAACTTTTGCCCATGCATAGGAACGACATGACACTCTAATTATATTTGTGCGAATGAACCGATTTTCCCAATCAATACAGAAGGACAAACCATATGGGATCACCCCTATGAACAAAATAATCATAGTGAAAGGACCCTGCATAATGAACAACTCCATATAATATAAAACGTCTCCCCTATTAAAAGAGATTTCATCGGATATCGAAGCATAGCTTACTACTACGAATAGCATTATTCCGAAAGCAAATAGAAAGGACAATGATCGTCTATAGTCAATTCTAAGTGCTCCTATAATATTCTTCATCATCCTTTTTCGCCTCCTTAAAAGAATTCTTTTCCGGTCAGTGCATTGATTAATATATAGAACTTATTGTTGATAGCATAATTAATGTTCTTTTCTTCGATACATATAAGCCAGACTGGAACTAAACGCAAAGACGCGTGACTTTTGTCTTTGAATTCTGGGGCATATCTTAAGTCCGCATTCGTAATTGCATACAAATTTTTAGTAATAATAGAAGAAAGCCTTTTATATGCAACGTTAGCTGCATCTTGTGCAGAGATCGCATTATATAAACTTTCTACTTTGTTTGGTATATATAGGTTTGTAATTTCCAATCCCTCAATGCCATTTTTGGTGAAAAGAGCATATATCTTACTCCCAAATAGAGTTTCACCATTGGGCAAAACTGAATCTATTTCACATAAAGGTATACCTTGAATTATACATTTCATTTGCAACAAATAGCAGTCAAGAAACTCGCTCTCATTTTTCAGAACTTTTCCATCAGTGCTTCGGTTTTTAGATATAGAGGCTAAATTTTTCTGGTCAAGAGAATAGATTTTTGTATGTCCTATATTATCGATCCCGAGTTTCTGTAGAAGTTGCAATACTTCCGTTTCTGCCTGTTTGCTGGAAGCAAAATCAAAGTTGGAATTAGTCAAGGGTAATTCAAAAATATCACTAATAGCATTTGACTCAAGCTGTATTATGCTAAAAATGCAATTTGCATATTCCGTACCATAATAAAGCTTCGCGAGAGTTGGAGTTGAGAAGTAAGTCAGCTGGGTTTCATCATCTGCTTGAATAATGTAACTATTTGCGGCATTGCTACGCTCAACAATAGTTCGATCAGCAAATAGTATATCCGCAGTTTTATTTATATCAAATGAAACCAAAGATACATCTACAGTTTGTATTTTAGATGGGCCCAGTTCATTCATTTCAACGACAGTAATATTATCAGTGTTATCAATAATACTATAATCCGTCACCGTGCAACCACTACAAAGCAGAACTGTGACGGTGAATATGCACACAAAATATCTTTTCATATTCTCTCCTTGCTTAATGACTGTGGCGAGGGCGAAAGCGCTCGCCACAATCACTAATATCCATTAGCATTCGAGCTGTTTGTTTGCTGAATTCCCTTCAAGCATAAAACAGCTTAATTGATTATGGCACAAACGTTCCGACGAAAGTGCAAGAGCCATAGGGGTCGCTACTCGGCTTATCGGTATACACACGATAAGTTTGTCCGTATGTAGCCATGCCAGTGAAATAGCTATAGCTGAACTCAGTACCATAGTTAGGGTTTGTTCTTGAGTAAAGATCAGATGCTTCCGTTCTTGCAAGGGGATCTACATTATCGTTGAGCCTTGCTCTGAAACGCACGGTCTCGCCACTGACCCAATTGCTGGTAACTCCCGGATAACTAGAGCTTGTGGTCTTAGGCGTAACCCGCCATAAAGTCGAATTGTTCTCCTTCGTTGCCGCGTTGGACCAGTCGGAAGAACCACCAGAAGTTATGACCATCTTGAAATCAACGGAGGCGGCCAAAGCCGTCGAGGCAACCGCCAGCATCATAATCAGCGCAAGAACCAGCGTTAAGGTCTTCTTCATATTTTTTCTCCTTTCAAATACCGTAGTTGTTTTTTCGTGGAACATAAGATACAATTTAGCCATACCCTTGCAAATTGGCATCGCCTTTTCGGCGATGTGAGCCACCCGCTCGCAATATGCAGGGGTTTTTTCATATATGGACAATCATAAGCATCCCTCCTTCTCGGATAATACGACCAAATTATTTTATTCTCTACATATAAGACAGTTTGTGGCAACGGATTATGACGATTTTGGCGAAAATAAAAAAATAAAAATTTTTCTTTTTTGCGTCAGATTTTGGAGCAGTTAATTGTCTTATAGGTAAAGGGTAAGAAAAGACCCAATTATTTCAGAATGAGAAAGGACAAAAACAAATGAAAAAGAAAACTATTATTTCGCTCTGCCTTATTGCGGTAGTCTGCTTTGCTTGTTTCGCACCGGCGCTGGCATTACAGGACAACAGAATAACGCCTTGCGCGATAGTCACGTTTTCCAGCGGTATGCCAAAGGTAGCGGGAACCACGAATAAATATAACCCATACGCGATTGCCAGCGTAGGGCTGCCAGAACAGATATCTGTGGGGTTTACATTGTATAAAGTCGTTAATGGGACTGAAATTTACATCACTTCTGATTCTGACGGCGGTCACGGAAATTTTTTTGAAGCAGAAGCAGTTGTTACCCTGTCAAAAGGAACTTATAAACTGTACGCTTATTACAGGGGAGAAACTAATCACGATGGCAGTGTAAAGACATATATAATCAAATAAGTTAAATTGATGAGATAAACCAACCTTGAAATAGAATATCAGTTTATTTTGAGGTGCATTAGGTATTCCGTAAGTCGCATTATTATCTTTCTTGTACTGCCACCGATGTGTCGCAAGTTATTTATCTGTATTTTAGTTTTGAGATCCTTTCAGTATGCCGTTATTTGCATCGCTCAACTCCGCTCTTTTAAGCCTTTCCTACTCATTCATAACTACTGGTTGCAATGAGCAATAAGGCATAACCGACCTTTGAAGAAAAAAGGTCGGTTTGTTTGTATAGACCATATCATTCAAATATCTGTAAAATACGTTCTAAAGGTACGATGCTGTCGGCATTAACCATCAGGATTGAATCGCCCAGTTGTGTCAACGCATAAACACTGCCATCTATTTTATCCGTGCTATAATATACCTCGTTACCTATACTGGTTGTATACAGTTGATAGGAGTCATTAGTTAAAGCACTAATATCTGAAACGATATTCCACATCTGCGTCGTAACAATCATAGCATCTCCGTAGGTATAATATGTATACAGCCACTCCTCGTTTTGCCGAGTTTTCTGGTATTTCGATGTCTCATAAGCAACGTCAGAGGCATTTAGACGATACGGTATATGTCCGGTTGCTTTTTCAAACTCCTGCAAGCTGGCAAACATTTGCATTT
>OHBD01001355.1_pt1 | contig 10786 bp, 9 predicted proteins | sample 1577291 | NCBI WGS metagenome assembly OHBD01 (sample SAMEA3879572, study PRJEB24766) | human gut metagenome | biome: human-associated habitat; feature: feces | place: USA | collected 1985/1987
CCTCGCCGTCGCCGGTGGCGTATACCGGCGTACCCCGGTCGCAGCCGAAATCGACGCCCGTGTGGGCCTGCACGCGGTGGAGTACGGGGTGGTAGCGGCGCGGCGAAAATGCGCCGATGTGGTTGTTGTGCAGCGCCGAGCGGTCGATGGGCCAGATGGCCGGGATCGCCGACGACATTTTCTCCTTGTCGCGGGCGAATGCCTGCAATTCGTCGAAGGACACCGATTCGAGGTAGAGTATGCGGGCCAGCGCGTCGAGCTGCTTCCAGGTGCCGACCATCAGCGGGGCGAAGTCGTCCCCGGCCATCGGGGCGTATTTGGTGTCGGGGTAGGGCTGCCACACGCCGTCGATCGACACCGTGTCGGTCGAGAAGAGCGAGCGGTAGACGTAGTTGTCGCGGTGGCGGATTTCGTCCACGCGCCGCTGCGAGGTGCGTATGCGGTCTTGCAGGATGCGGTACTTGATGACCAGGTCGCGGTTGTCGCGGATGATGCGGTACATCTTGGGGGTGTAGAAGAAGTACGAGAAGAGCACGTTGGCGATCGAGACGAGGATGAAGCCGATCAGTATTTTCCGGATCAGGCGGTAGGTGCGCAGGCGGAAAGGCGCCGAGACCACGTCGCGCGTCAGCGCCTGCGCTTCCTGTGTCAGCGCCTGCGTGTCGAATCTCTGCCCTTTTTGCTTCATTGCGGAAAAAACTCCGGTTAATAGGATGCAAATTTAACTTTAATTGTGTAATTTTGCAACCCGAAATCACAAACGTGGAAATCGGATAAAATCTTATATATGGAATCGAATAAAATTCGCCGGGCCTTTCTGGACTTCTTCGAGAGCAAGGGCCATGTGATCGTGCCCTCGGCACCGATGGTCGTCAAGGGGGATCCCACGCTGATGTTTACCAACGCGGGCATGAACCAGTTCAAGGATATCTTCCTGGGCAATGCGCCCCGCAAATATCCGCGTGCGGCCGACACCCAGAAGTGCCTGCGCGTTTCGGGCAAGCACAACGACCTGGAGGAGGTGGGGCATGACACCTACCACCATACGATGTTCGAGATGCTGGGCAACTGGTCTTACGGCGATTACTTCAAGAAAGAGGCGATCGAATGGGCGTGGGAGCTGCTCCACGGCGTCTACAAACTTCCCGCCGACCGCATGTACGCCACGGTTTTCGAAGGCTCCGAGGAGGACGGCGTGCCCTTCGACCAGGAGGCCTACGACTACTGGAAGCAGTTTCTGCCCGAAGACCATATCATCCGCGGCAACAAGCACGACAATTTCTGGGAGATGGGCGAGACCGGCCCCTGCGGCCCCTGCTCGGAGATTCATTTCGACCTGCGCGACGAGGCGGAGATCGCCGCCAAGCCCGGGCGCGGGATGGTCAATGCGGGCCATCCGCAGGTGATCGAGATATGGAACCTCGTGTTCATGCAGTTCAACCGCAAGGCCAACGGCTCGCTGGAGGAGCTTCCGGCGCGCAACGTCGATACCGGCATGGGCTTCGAGCGCCTCTGCATGATCCTCCAGGGCAAGAAATCGAACTACGACACCGACGTGTTCCAGCCTACGATCCAGCGTATTTCGCAGCTTTCGGGCAAGACCTACGGCGCCGACGCGAAGTGTGACGTGGCGATGCGCGTCATCGCCGATCACCTGCGTGCCATCGCTTTCTCGATCGCCGACGGGCAGTTGCCGTCGAACGTCAAGGCCGGCTACGTCATCCGCCGCATCCTGCGCCGCGCCGTGCGCTACGGTTATACCTACCTCGGCTTCACGGAACCTACGATCTGCAAGCTCGTTGCGGGGCTCGTGGAGCAGATGGGGGGCCAGTTCCCCGAACTGAAGGCCCAGCAGGCGCTGATCGAAAAGGTCATCGAGGAGGAGGAGGCCTCGTTCCTGCGTACGCTGGCCACGGGCATCAGCCTGCTGGACGGCGTGGTCGAAAAGACCAAGAAAGAGGGCCGCGAACTGATCTCGGGCAAGGACGCCTTCGAGCTTTACGATACGTTCGGGTTCCCGATCGACCTGACGGAGCTCATCGCCCGCGAACAGGGCGTCGGCGTTGACCTCGCAGCCTTTGAAACCGAGTTGCAGGCGCAGAAGGAGCGTTCGCGCAACGCTGCGGCCGTCGATACCGACGACTGGGTGGAGTTGTTCCCCATTCGCGAGAGCGTCTTCACGGGCTACGACACGCTGACCGAGCGGGTGAAGATCGCCCGTTACCGCCGCGTGACCTCCAAAGGCAAGACCTCCTACCAGCTGGTCTTCGACCGCACGCCGTTCTACGGCAACTCGGGCGGTCAGATCGGTGACATCGGCTATATCGAGAATGCCAACGAGCGCATCGCCGTCGTGGCTACCGAAAAGGAAAACGGACTGATTATCCATATCGTCAAGGAGCTTCCCGAAAACCCTGCGGCCGAGTTCACGGCCGTCGTGGACGCTGCCAAACGCCAGGCCGCGGCCAACAACCATACCGCGACACACCTCATGCACGAGGCGCTGCGCAAGGTGCTGGGATCGCACGTCGAGCAAAAGGGTTCGATGGTGACGCCCGAGATCCTGCGCTTCGACTTTTCGCATTTCCAGAAGATGACTCCCGCCGAGCTGCGCCAGGTCGAGATGCTCGTCAACCGCGCCGTCCGCGCCAACTATCCGTTGGAGGAGAACCGCGAGGCCACCAAGGAGGAGGCCGAGAAATGCGGTGCCATGATGCTCTTCGGCGAGAAGTACGGCGATCGGGTGCGCATGGTGCGCTTCGGTACGTCGGTCGAGCTCTGCGGCGGTACGCACACCAGCGCCACGGGTAACATCGGGTTCTTCAAGATACTGACCGAGAGCGCCATCTCGGCCGGCGTGCGCCGCATCGAAGCCGTCACGGGCGAACAGGCCGAGAAGATCATCTACGCCGCCGAGGATACGATGCGCGACATCAGCGAATACCTCCACAACCCGCAGGTGCTGCAGGCCGTAAAGAAAATGTTCGAGAGCAACGAGACGCTTTCGAAGGAGGTCGAGGCCATGCGCCGCGAGCAGGTCGCCCAGTGGGCCGAGAAGATCATCTCCTCGACGCCCGAGCGCCACGGGGTGCAGCTCATCGCCACGCAGACCGACCGTACGCCCGAGTTCGTCAAAGACCTGGCCTATAACCTGCGTGCCCGCTCCCCGAAGCTGGTGTTCGTGCAGGGGGCGGTCAACGAGGAGAAGCCGACGCTGACGGTGATGCTGGGCGACGAAATCACGGCTCAGGGCGTGAATGCCGGGGCTGTCGTGCGTGAGGCCGCGAAGTTGATGCAGGGCGGCGGCGGCGGACAGGCGTTCTTCGCCACGGCGGGCGGCAAGAACCCCGACGGGCTGCAGGCCGCCATCGACAAGGCCGTGGAGCTGATTATGGCCCAGGTAAAGTAAAAGAATAGTTAAAAACCGGATAATTATGAATAACAAGGTATTACTGATGATCCTCGACGGCTGGGGCAACGGCCGCCACGACAAGGCCGATGTCATTTCGACCGTCCATCCCGAATATATCTCGGCCATGACGGCGAAATATCCCCATGCCGAGCTGCGCACCGACGGCGAGAACGTCGGCCTGCCCGACGGCCAGATGGGCAATTCGGAGGTCGGGCACCTCAATATCGGCGCCGGCCGCGTGGTCTACCAGGATCTGGTGAAGATCAACCGCGCCTGCCGCGACAATTCGATCCTGGAGAACCCCGAGGTCAAGGCAGCGTTCGAACATGCCAAAAAGAACGGCGTGAACATGCATTTCATGGGCCTCGTGTCGGACGGCGGCGTGCACTCGTCGCTCGAGCACCTTTTCAAGCTGTGCGACATCTCGGCGGCCTACGGCCTCGAAAATACCTTCGTGCACTGCTTCATGGACGGCCGCGACACCGACCCGCACAGCGGCAAGGGGTTCGTCGCCGACCTCGAAAAGCACCTCGCAGCCACGACGGGCAAGATCGCCACGGTGATCGGGCGCTACTACGCGATGGATCGCGACAAGCGCTGGGAACGGGTCAAGGTTGCCTACGACGCGCTGGTCAGCGGCATCGGCGAGCGTTCGTCGGACATGGTCGAAGCCGTCCAGAAATCCTATGACGAGGGCGTTACGGACGAGTTCATCAAGCCTTTCGTGCGCATCGACGAGAACGGGCAGCCCGTCGGCATGATCCGCCCCAACGACGTGGTGGTCTTTTTCAACTACCGCAACGACCGCGCCAAGGAGCTGACCATCGTGCTGACGCAGGAGGACATGCCCGCCGAGGGGATGCACACCATGCCCCTCTACTATTGCTGCATGACCCCCTACGATGCCAAGTTCACGGGGCTGCACATCCTCTTCGACAAGGAGAACGTGCCCAACACCATCGGCGAGTTCGTTTCGAAGCAGGGCTTGCGGCAGCTGCGCATCGCCGAGACCGAGAAATATGCCCACGTGACGTTCTTCCTGAACGGTGGCCGCGAGGCGGAGTTCGCGGGCGAAGACCGTATCCTCGTCGCGTCGCCCAAGGTGGCCACCTACGACCTGCAACCCGAGATGAGCGCTCCGGAAGTCGCTGATAAACTGGTTGCTGCACTCGGTGAGCGGAAGTTCGACTTTATCTGCCTGAATTTCGCCAACGGCGACATGGTCGGCCATACGGGCGTCTACGATGCCATCGTGAAGGCCGTGAAGGCCGTCGACGGGTGCGTCGCCAAAGTTGTCGAGGCTGCTAAGGAGAACGGTTACGAGGTCGTCATGATTGCCGACCACGGCAATGCCGACAACGCTGTCAATGCCGACGGTACGCCCAATACGGCGCATTCGCTCAACCCCGTGCCCATCGTGGTCGTTTCCGACCGTGTGAAGTCGGTGCACGACGGCATCCTGGCCGACGTCGCGCCGACGGTGCTCAAGTTGATGGGGCTGGAGCAGCCCGCCGAAATGACCGGCAAGGCGCTCGTGGAGATGAAATAACCGGAATCCCGGTAACTGAAAAATCCCGCTTCATTGGAGCGGGATTTTTTATTTCCTCCGGGAATGGCTCGCGTGCCTGTCCGGCGGGCACTATTATTCGTCGACCCTGTCGTTGAATTCCTTAACCCATGCCGGAAGGAGGCGCAGGGCATGCGACATCTGGTATTCGGTATTTGCCCGGCTGTTGGTGACGAATTCCATGGCCAGCGTAAAGACGTTCCTGTTCTCGTTTCGGGAGACCGAACATTTGCAGACGAACTTGTTCTGGTTTATGTCGTTGGCGATCTCCATCAGCTTGTCGTAGGGGGTGACGGTGCCGAAGTTCGCCAGCACTTCCACATAGGCATAATCCTCGTTTTCGATCTGTTTTACGATAATGTTGTAGAGGATTCCCTGGATTTTGAACTCGATGTCCGAGTCCTTGTCCAGGGCCGGGGCATAGCCTTCGTGTTTGAGGTAGGCGAAAATGTCGTTCCGGACGGTCTGCTGGGCAAAGAGCGTCGGGATGCCGGCGAGCAGCAGGAGCAGGGTGAGTGTGAATTTTTTCATATCGGGTTGTTAAGGGTTGTCTCGAACAAAGATAATGAAAATTCCGGCTCTTTGCCGGCATCACGGTTTGAAAAATTATCCCCCGCGTCGGGGGAAATAACAGGAGCTCCGGATGTTGTGAAGGGATTTTCGGGACAGTGTTTGCGGAGATCGGATTCTTTTTCTACTAAAAAATTAGTAGTTTTGGGAAAATCGTTATCTTTGCTTCTGACAACCAAAAACACGTTCCCATGAAACGACTCTCCGTCCTTTTGTCTGCCTTCGTTTTCCTTGTGTTTCCGCTCTTTGCGCAGTCCGGCTTCCGGACGGGCGCCAAAGTTCCTGCCATTACGGTCGAGATGCTCGACGGCCGGGAGGTCAAAATCTCGAAATGCCGGGGCGACGTAGTGCTTTTGTCCTTTTGGGCTACCTGGTGCAAACCCTGCCTGCGCGAGCTCAACGAGATGCCGGAGAAGATACTCCGGCGTTTCGAGGGCCGCAAATTCACGATGATTGCCATCGCAAAGGGCGAACCCCGCGAGCGGGTTGCGGAGAAGGTTGCCCAGCTGCGCAAGCAGGGCGTGGTCTTCCCCGTCGGGCTCGACCCCTATGAAAAGATTTCGCAGCTGCTTGGCGACGAGCGTATTCCGCAACTGGTAATAATCGGGCCCGACACCAGGGTGCGTTATCACGAAGTGGGGTATACGCCCGAACGGCTGGATGAAGCGGCTGAAATTATCGAAAAACTTTTAAACGAGCAGCCATGAAACACATGAAACATCTGTTTATCGCACTTGCGGCCGGTTTCGCCGCAACTTTCGCCGCAGCCCAGATTCCGATGCCGGCCTGGGAACTCTCCGAGGCCGTTGAGCGGCAGAGCGGCGTAATGAACTACACCAACGAAAAATTCGACTTCCGCCGTCTGCCCATGCATCGCAGCATCTCGGAATTTCTCCACCCGGGCGATACCGTGCAGTACCGGACGTTCCTTTTCGACGTCACTGTCTGCGACGCCGGGGGCCCGGTCTCGCAACTGCGCTTCCAGAGTGACCCGCAGGTCGTGCGCAAAGAAGCGGATACGGTCACTTTCGTCGCTGCGGACAATGCGTGGCTGCAAGTCGTCGCTCTTGCACACCTGCCCCTCGACGCATCGGACGAGCTGGTTCGGCATGCGGTGGATTCGCTGAAGGACATCCGCACGATTACCGACGGCATGGACATTCTCCCGGCCAAACAGTGCGGGATGTCCTATGCCCTGCAGTACCTTTTCGGCAGGGCGGGAATCGACGCGGAACCGCTGCTGTCTTGGCAAACCTACCTGTCGAGCGACAAGGCTGCCGAGCTGCTCGGCTATTGCTGCGAACCTGTCCGGAAGATGCGTATCGGCGGGGATATTGAGCGTTTTGCCCGCAAGGCTGAATTTTCGGACGAGTATATCTACCTGCTGGAGGGAAACGGGGAGCGGAAGATGCCGGTCGCCTTTTTCTGCAGCGACGGTAAATTTTGGGCGAAAATCGGCCCCTGTCAGTATCTTTCGTTCGATTCGGTCATCTCCGTCTGGCGCCACGATAAGAAGACGACGCATGTCGGCGTATACCGGCTGAAAGGGAAGTTCCGGTAGTGCGGAAACCCGCTCCGCTCAATACCCGGATGCAGGAGCGTACAGTGTGACCGCATCCCGGCGTCTCCCATATGGAGATGGGATGTCCCGCCCCGGATAATTTTCCCAAAGTACGGCCCTGCGGGAACGGAACGGCTGTTCAGAACAGCGACCCCTGTTCGGGCAGGGTGGGGGCGTAGAACCGCATCCGGGTTTCGAGCCCCAGTTTCGCGCACAGGTTCCGGAACGTGTCGTCCAACTTCCGGTAACTGGGGCTGAAGCATTCGTAGCGGTTGCCGAAACAGGCTTCGTAGCGTGCTTTCAGCCCGGGGAATTCCCGGTCGAGGGTTGCGTGGAAATGCTCTCGCGACCCGCTGCGGAGCGTTACGCCGAACATCGGGAGGATATACGATGCCCCCGCGTCCTTGGCCCGGCGGACGATGGCTTCGACATTTTCCCGCGTGTCGTTGATCAGCGGCAGTAGCGGCATCATCGTGACACCCGTATAAATGCCCTTGGCAGCCAGTGCCGCCATCGCGCGGAACCGCTCCGAAGAGGCCGGGGCGCCGGGTTCCGTGCGGACGCTGAGCGCGTCGTCGGCACAGGTCACGGTGAAACTCACCGCCGCGTAGGTGGCGGAAATTTCCTGCAGGATGTCGGCATCGCGCTCCGCCAGGGAGCTCTTGGTGATGACATGCACCGGGAAGCGCTCGTCGGCGATCATGCCCAGTGCCCGGCGGGTCAGCCGCAGCTCGCGCTCGACGGGCATGTAGGGGTCGTTCATCGACCCCGTGCCGATCGTGGCGCGTTTTTTCCGCCGGGCACGCAGCTCGGCGGGCAGCAATTCCAGTGCGTTGCGCTTCACGGCTATCTGGGCGATGTCCCCGATCCCATAGCAGTCGCTGCGCGTGTCGCAGTAGATGCACCCGTGCTGGCATCCCCGGTAGAGGTTCATGTTGTAGGCGATGCCGAACCACCGATCGGCCGTCCGCAGCTTCGAGAGGATCGTTTTGGTTTCGATATACCGCATGGGCGGGTCAGTAGAGCTCGATGAACTCGTAGGTGTTGCCTACGGCCGCCAGGTAACGCAGGAACTCCTCACGGGAGATCACCACCGTCGACCGGTTGTCGTTGGGGTGGAACGAGTAGGCGGGGCAGTCGCGCAGGTTGACGTCGAGGAACAGGTGGACGTGGTTCTCCGGGTCGTTGATCAGCCCGAAGGGCGACACCGAACCGGGACGCAACCCCAGCCAGCGCTCCATGCGCTGCTCCGAAGCGAACGACAGTTTGCCCTGCCTCAGGCGGTGTTCCAGGTCGTGGATGGCCAGGTTCCGTTCGCAGTCGAAACATACGAGGTAGTGGCGGTTGCCTTTGTGGTTGCGGAAAAAGAGGTTCTTGCAGTGCTTCGATCCGTCGTCGCGCCAGTAGCGGCGTGCGGCCTCGATGGTCGGTGCCTCGGGGTGTTCGTACCACGTGTAGGCGATGCCGCGGGCGTCGAGCCAGCCGAAAACCCGCTGCCGGCGTTCGTCCGGCGTCGGGGCGGCCGTTGCGGCGCCGGGGCTTGCCGTTTCCATTCCTTCCATGGCTATCGGGCCTTGCAGAATTCTTCGATATTCTCCGCGATGCAGCCTACCAGCACGTCGATGGCTTCGCGCGGCGACCATGCGTTGTGGGGCGAGAGCAGCAGCCGGTCGGGTTCGCGGATGCCCAGCAGCGGGTTATCCGCGGCCAGCGGCTCGCGCGAGAATACGTCGAGCGCGGCGCCTGCGACCGATCCCCGGTCGAGGGCTTCGGCCAGTGCCGCCTCGTCGACGATCCCGCCGCGGGCGACGTTCACGAGGATGGCCGATTGCTTCATCACGGCCAGCTCCGGGGCGCCGATCAGCCCCCGCGTGTGGTCGTTCAGCGGCGCGTGCACCGAGACCGTGTCCGCCCAGCCCAGCAGTTCGGGAAGCGACACGGCGGGGTAGGGCTCTTCGCGCACGGCGCCCGAGGTCGAGGTGTAGCGTACCTCGCAGCCGAAGGCCGCGCCACTTCGTGCCCGATGGCGCCGAGCCCCACGATGCCCCACTTCGAGCCGTAGAGCTGGTGCGTGGGTTTGGCGAAGTGGAACTGCTGCCCGGCGGCCGAGTAAGCGCCGCTCTTGACATAGCGGTCGTAGTAGACGATGTGCCGCCGCAGGGCGATGGCCGCCCCGAGGGTGGTTTCGGCTACGGAGTGCGTCGAGTAGCCCGCGGCGTTCCTGACGGCGATGTCCAGCTCGGCCGCGGCGTCGAGGTCGATGTTGTTCATGCCCGTGGCGGCTATGCAGATCAGGCGCAGCCCGGGGAGTGCGGCGAGCGTCTCGCGGCGCATCACGACTTTGTTGGTGATGACGATTTCGGCATCGCGGCAGCGATCCGCGACCTCGTCCGGCGCGGTCGTGCTGTAACCCGTGTACCGGCCCAGCTCGTGCAGGCGGGTCAGGTCGGCACCCCCGAGGGTGTACTCGTCCAGAAATACGATGTTAGGTTTCATTGGCGTATGTGTTTATGGTTTTGTTGTCAGTCCATTTCCCCGATCAGCGTGCGGATCGCCACCGAGGCGCAGCCGATGCCGAACAGCGCCGGGATGTAGGAGATCGTGCCGACGTTCGACTTCTTGTTCTGCTCGTCGCAGAGGATCATCGCCCCCTCGCGCATCGCTTCGGGCGAGAATACCGCCTTGAAGCCGCTGCGGACGCCCAGTTTGTGCAGCCGCTTGCGGAGCATGTGCGCCAGGGGGCAGTGGTGGGTCTTCGAGATGTCGGCGATCTCCATCTTCGTGGGGTCGGTCTTGGCGCCGGCGCCCATCGAGCTGACCAGCGGCAGCGAACGGTCGAGGGCACCCTTTATCAGCGCCAGCTTGGGCGAGAGGGTGTCGATGGCGTCCACCACGAAATCGTATGCGGCGGCGTCGAGCAGCGTGTAGGTCTCCTCGTCCCGGATGTAGCGGTTGACGATGGTCAGCCCGATCGCGGGGTTGATGTCCCGCAGCCGGTCGGCGAGCACCTCGGCCTTCTGCCGGCCTACGGTCGAATGCAGGGCCACCAGCTGGCGGTTGATGTTGCTCGGCGCCACGGTGTCGGCGTCGGCGATGGTCATGCGTCCCACGCCCGCCCGGGCGATCATTTCGGCGGCATAGGCGCCTACGCCGCCCAGTCCCACGACGAGCACGTGCGCCTGCCGGAGCAGGTCGAGTTTTTCCTTGCCGAGCAGCAGCTCGGTGCGTTCAAGCCAGTTATCCATTTTGCGGGGCGAATATCCGTTCGTAATTTTCGGTCGTCGCCCGTTTCAGGGCTTCGACGGTGGTGCCTCTCACCGCTGCCGCGTGCGCGTAGACCTCCTCGATGCCGGTGTCGCTGTCGTCGGTTTCGAGAAAAAGCCGCGAGAGGGGCGTTTCGCGCAGGGATTCCAGCGTCTTGGGCGATGCGAACGTGCGTTCGCCGAACGAGAGGCAGTAACCTTTCGCCAGGGCCTGCCGCGCCTGCTCGGGCGAGCCGATGAACCCGTGGAATATGACGGCACGGGGCTCGCGGGCGGCCAGTTCCAGCATGACGGGCTCGAAGGCCCTGACGCAGTGCAGCACTACGGGCAGTTGCCGGTCGCGCGCCAGTGCCAGCTGGGCGCGGAAGGCGGCCAGTTGCTGCTGGCGCCCGGCGCCGCGGGCATAGTCGAGC
>OHBD01001360.1_pt1 | contig 10750 bp, 8 predicted proteins | sample 1577291 | NCBI WGS metagenome assembly OHBD01 (sample SAMEA3879572, study PRJEB24766) | human gut metagenome | biome: human-associated habitat; feature: feces | place: USA | collected 1985/1987
CCCGCCACTTTTTTTGCCTGCAGGCATCTCCGGTTTCGCTTCCGCCCGCCCGCGGATTTTCTTCGTTCCGCATGCGGGTGAAAGTCTGTTTTTAGTGTAAAACTAAATAATCGTAATCTGCTTTCCGCTCCGGACTTTATCGTCCTTCTTTCTCCGAACTTTCTGTCTCCCTCTTTTGTTGTACGGGAATAAAAAATAACCCTCGTATGATGAAGAATAAGAAAGTGGAGGCCAATCTGAGTATGGTGGTTTCCAAAACCTTTAGCGGATTGAACATGAATGCGTTGAAATATCTGCTTCCCGTATGGGTCAGTCCCCTTTCGGGAGTTACCCTCCGGTGCGTGTTTGCCGCCATTGCTTTCTGGATCATCGGGATGTTTGTCAAGCCCGAAATTTCCACCCGGAAAGAAAAAATATTCCTTTTTCTCCTGGGAGCCTTGGGCATCTATGGTTTCATGTTTCTTTATCTGATGGGGTTGAGTAAAACGACTCCGGTCTCGAGTTCCATTTTCACCAGTTTGCAGCCTATCTGGGTGTTTGTGATCGCCGTGGTCTTCTTCAAGGAGAAGATCAGTGCGATGAAGATAGCCGGTATCTCCCTCGGACTCGGCGGAGCCATTCTTTGCATTCTGGCTCAGAAGAGTGACGATCTGGCTTCGGACGCCCTGACAGGCAATATGCTCTGCCTGTTGAGTTCGATCGCCTATGCTGTCTATCTGGTGGCAAGTAACCGAATACTGAAGTCGGTCGGAATGTTTACAGTATTGAAGTATACCTTTGCCGGAGCGGCTTTTTCAAGCATCGTCGTTTCGGCTGTCACCGGTTTCCATGCTCCGGTATTTTCCGGGCCGTTACACTGGTTTCCGCTGTCGGTGCTCCTCTTTGTCCTGATATTCCCTACGGTTGTCAGCTACCTGTTGGTACCGATCGGACTGAAATATCTGAAGACTACCGTGGTGGCCATCTATGGGTATTTGATACTGATCGTGGCAACCATCGTCTCTCTACTCGTAGGACAGGACCGCTTCAGCTGGTCGCAGACCATTGCCATCGGTATGATCTGCGTCAGTGTCTATCTGGTCGAAGTGGCCGAGACGAAGGAGAAACCAGTCAGTAATTCAGATAAACCAAGTAGTCTCCCTCCGCATGGATCGTAAATTCGGTGCCTGTCGCTTCGTTCAGCGTACCCTGCCACCAGTTACTGAAGTCACTGAGCGGATATACCAGCCCATCGGCCCTCAGTCCGGTGGCGTTGAAGTTGAAGATGGAGATTTGCTGTCCGGGATATGACTTGAAACAGTTCCGCCCCGATGCCGGAATAAACATTCCGTGGTCCGTCAGCATCGTTACCTGCGCTCCTGCTTTCATATAGTCTATCAGCAGACTGATGTTTCCCAGGGTATGGTCTTCCCGTTTACCGGTTGCACCCACGAGGATGATTGTTTTTTTGCCTTGGTCGAGCAGGAAGTGTACCGCTTTGGTCTGATCGTTCGTCTCCTGGTCGTCTATCTGGTGGAAGATGGTCCTGAACCGTTCCTTGTTCTCCGGTGAGAGCGAGTCTCCGTCGCCGATGATGGCATCGGGTGTAAATCCCCTTCGGATGTGTTCGTCGGCGGACCCGTCGCAGCACACCACGTAAGGCGCCATAATCAGCATGGTTTCCGGCGTCCATATCGATATCATTTACTTTCATAATGCATCATTTGTTTCCATTTAAAGTAGCCAAAGATAGCGATTATTGAGTAAAGTCCGTAAAGAGCGGATGTGAAATAAAGCTCTTTATAGATGTAGAGTCCGCAACATACCACGTCGACTACGATCCATGCCCACCACTGTTCGACGTACTTGCGTGCCAGCATCCACATGCCGATGATGCTCAGCGCCGTGGTGAACGAGTCGAGCCAGGGGACGTTGCTGTCCGTAAACCGGATCAGTATCCAGGCGATGCCGAAGAAGGCTGCTAGGAATACCAGCAATAGGGGGAGGTATCTTTTCAAGGGTGTGTGCGTGATGGGCAGCTCGGCCCGGGTCTCTTTTTCGCTTCCCCGCATCCAGACCATCCAGCCGTAGGCGGCCGCGAGCAGATAGTAGATATTGATGCCGAAGTCGGCATACAATCCTGCTTGGTAGTATACAAATATATAGATGGCCGGCATGATGATGCCCGCTATCCAGAGATAAATGCTTGCCCGGTATTCCAGCCAAAGGTAAATCAGCCCGACAAGGGCACCTGTGATTTCGAGATAGTTCATGGCTTAGAAGCGGATCGAGAGGTTACCCATTACATTTGTACCTGCCTGGGCGGCATAGCCGGCATAATTATAGCGTTCGGGCTTGCCGTCCTTCAGCGTATAGCCGCTTCCGGCATACCCGTTGTTTTCATACTTTTCGTTGAAGAGGTTGTAGATGGTGAATCCCACTGTAACTGACTTCACGTGTCGCAATTGGAATGTATATGCCAGATTGAGGTTGCTCACAAAATAAGCATCGAGTGTCTGCTCTGCTTGCTTGGCATTGCTCATATACTGCTTGCTGACGTACTGTGACTGGAGGGCGGCTTCGAATCCTTTGTGGCTGAACGAGAAACGATTATTCAGTATAAAGTCCGGAGAGAAAGCGATCGGGGTGTTACCATGTTCCACTTCGATCGGGTTCTTCCACTCGTCTTCGTACAGTTTTTCGGTGAAGTTTTTCACCCGGTTCTTGCTCAGCGTACCGTTGATGTCCCATTGGAACCATCGGCATGGCTTAACTCCTAGCATCAGTTCTACGCCCGTCCGGTAACTGTCCGGCACGTTGCGTGCCATGGCTTCGCCTATTTCGTTCAATTCTCCGGTCAGCACCAACTGGTCCTTGTAGTCCATATAGTAGAAGTTGACTCCGGCGCTCAACCATGTGTTGCGGTAGGTATACCCCAGTTCGTAGTCGTACAGTTTTTCCGCCTTCGGATATTCGTCTGCGTTACCGTCGGTATAGTTGTTTCGTGTAGGTTCTTTCTGGGCAACGGAGAAAGAGGCGTAAACCCGGTTGTTGGAGTCGATATCCCAGTTCAGTCCGGCTTTCGGGTTGAAAAAGTTGAAGTGATCGTTGACTGCGAGCTTTTGCAGTCCGTCAGTGTTGTAATCGTACTTGTCATTGTCACCGTGTATCTTATAGTTGATGTAGCGGTATTGCAGGTCGGCATACGCGTTGAGGCCTGCCACCAGATTGTAGTTGGCTTTCAGATAGAGGTTCCCGTCCGTCTTCTTGGCTTTGTTACGGTAATATTCGTGGTCGGGCAGCAACTTGCCGATATAGTTCTTCACCCAGATCACCCGTCCGAAGTGCCATCCGTCGTAGTAGTTCAGTGCGCCGCCCAGCGAAGCGTCCAGCTTCTCATTCCGGTAGTTCACCGAGAATACGCCGCCGCCAAAGTGATTGTCCATCTTCTTCTGCCGGATCAGGTCGCTTTTTTCCACTTCCTTTCCGTCGTACATAAACGGATGCAGGCGATACTCTTTCAGGCTGCGATCCTCTTTATACTCCTGATAGTAGCCGTCCCCCTTTGTATAATGGAGTGCCGCATTCAGGTTCCATGCTGCCGAGAAAGTATGATTCAGCAAGAGCTGATAGTTCATTTGCAGGTAGTTGTCCGTCTGGTCTTTGTAAAAGCGGATGTGTCCGTCGTCATCTGTGTACATGCCGCATGAGTTGAAGCGTCGGCCATATTTCTTCATCTCTTCCTTAGTTGCATAATTCCAGGCATGATACGTCTTTTCTTTACCGCCGAAGGTGATGAACTTCACCGAAGTATTGTCGGCAAAATATCCACCCTGTGCGTAGAAAGAGTACAGGTCTACTGATGCCCGGTCTATGTATCCGTCCGTACCGATGTTGGACAGGCGGGCATCGAATGCCCAATGATCCTTCAGCAGTCCCGTCCCGAATTTTACTGTCTCTTTGTGAGCATTGAAGCTGCCGTACGAGGCGTTTATTTCGGCATAAGGTTGCATCGAAATACCTTCCGTCTGCATATTGACACTGGCTCCGAAAGCGCCTGCGCCGTTGGTCGATGTACCCGCACCGCGCTGCACCTGTATATCCTTTACGGACGAAGCAAAGTCGGGCATATTTACCCAGAAGAGTGTATGGCTTTCGGCATCATTCATCGGGATTCCGTTGGCTGTGATGTTGATGCGTGTCCCGTCTGTTCCCCGTACGCGCAGTGTGGTGTAACCGATACCTGCTCCGGCATCACTGGTGGTCAGTGCCGAAGGAGTCATACTGAGCAGAAAAGGGATGTCTTGCCCGAAGTTCTGCTTTTTGAGTTCTTCTTTCGAAATGTTTTGAAGTGGCACGTGTGGATACTATCTGCACCTCTTGCAGATTTACTACTTTCAAGCTGTCTGTCTCGCCCGCTTGCGCGAAGACACTTGCTCCGACCATCAGACAGCCGGCAAAAATCATCTTTTTCATGTTGCTAATTTGTTTTTCTCTACGCCGGCATTACCCGGATCAGGTCAAAGGGTATGTTCTCAGCCCGTCATGTTAAGGCACCCCTACTAAGTGAATCGGCGGCAAATTTACGCTTTTTGCTTGTGTAAAGCAAGAAACACTTCGCTATTTGATAAAAACATTGTAGCTTTGTCCGCTGTTATTAAATGGACAAACTCTAAAATTGTATTATTATGCTACTATTCCAAACTACACAACAAGTCGCCGATTCCCTGCAAGTGGCGGCTGAGAAGCTGGACCAGGCTATAGCCCAGGCAGACGGGCTCGATAAGTTGGGACTGATCACCCAACAACTGATAGACTCGGGCATACAGGCCGGAGGACATATTCTGAAAGCGGTCATTGTATTTTTGGTCGGACGTTTTCTGATCCGGATGCTGAACCGTCTGGTCGGCCGGGTGATGGATAAGAGAAACGTGGATATCAGTATCAAGACTTTTGTAAAGAGTCTCGTTAATATCCTTCTTACCGTACTATTAATTGTTTCCGTGGTAGGCGCATTGGGCGTCGAGACGACTTCGTTTGCTGCTTTGCTGGCTTCTGCCGGTGTGGCTGTCGGTATGGCGCTTTCCGGTAATTTGCAAAATTTTGCCGGCGGACTGGTCATTTTACTGTTCAAACCCTATAAGGTAGGCGACTGGATCGAAGCACAAAGTGTTTCCGGTACGGTCAAGGAAATTCAGATATTCCATACAATCCTGACAACTGCCGACAACAAGCTCATCTATGTGCCCAACGGGGCTTTAAGCAGTGGAGTGGTGACTAACTATAGTAACCAGAAGACCCGCCGCGTTGAATGGATCTTTGGCGTCGATTATGGTGAAGACTATAATAAGGTGGAAAAAGTGGTACGTGAGGTGCTGACCGCCGATAAGCGTATTCTCAATGATCCTGCTCCGTTTATAGCTCTGCATGCGCTGGATGCCAGTAGTGTGAATGTTGTAGTCCGTGTTTGGGTGGAGAGTGGCGATTATTGGGGCGTTTATTTCGACATAAACAAGACGATTTATGCTACGTTCAATGAGAAAGGCATCAATTTTCCCTTTCCGCAACTTACGGTTCATCAGGCTCCGAATTGATGAATATTCAAAACGGGGTTGTGTCAAAATGCTGACACAACCCCGTTTTTTTGTACTTACTCCATCGGCTGATAAATGCTTACGTAACATAAATCTTTGATAATAACCGCTTGTGCAGTTTCGTCATTGCGTACAATGTGAATAGATTTGCTATTAAAGCTACGGACTTTCTGTTGTGCCGTGGCAGGAAGTATCAGATAAATATATGATGCAGGCATGTTCTGACAGTGTTTGAGATAAATGGAAAACATCTTGCTTTTTAATCTCTCAGGCTTGTACATTCCCATAAAGTCTTTACATTGCCCTTCTTTTTCTTCGGTTATGGCGATGCAGGTGTCTGCCTGCAAGATGATGTATCCGGTGTTGTCATTGGAAGAATCGCTTGTGGTCTTTCAACTATACTTTGCCTTTACTGAACCGCTGGTCGATGGAGGTGACTATGGCAGCGGTGCTGTCGGCGTGAATGATAGAGTCATTATAGGTTTTCTGCCCATTGACTGATGAGTAGCTTATTAGGCAACAAACCACTGGTAAGTATAAGTTGTGGATAATGTTTTTCATATTCTATATGAAATAACTTTCCAAATGCAAAGAAAGATATAAAAAATGGAATCTGAGAAATTATTTTGATTTTCTTTCTATAACCATGTCTGTTCTCCTTTCTCAATCAACTATTGTTTTCAAACATTCCTCAAGAAGAATATAAAAAGACTTAAAGCAGTAAGGGTTGGGTTGTTTTTTTGTGTCATAGGTTATGTGAACATATAAATGCAGACTTATGAAAAACAAAATTCTTCTTTTTCTTCTGTTGTTGATGAGTTGGCCGATGTATGCGGTCACTCCCAAAGAAACCTTCGAGGTAGGTAAACGTACATTCTTGCTGAATGGCAACCCCTTTGTAGTAAAAGCTGCGGAGTTGCACTATGCACGCATTCCGGAACCCTATTGGGAACACCGAATCTTGATGTGCAAGGCGCTTGGTATGAATACCATCTGTTTGTATATGTTTTGGAACTACCATGAACAACAGGAAGGGAAATTCGACTTTTCCGGTGAAAAGAATGTGGCTAAGTTTTGTAAATTGGCTCAGAAACATGGCATGTATATCATCCTGCGTCCTGGTCCGTATGTGTGTGCGGAATGGGAGATGGGCGGACTGCCTTGGTGGTTGCTCAAAGAGAAAGATATGAAAGTGCGTTCGTTGAACCCTTATTTCATGGAGCGTACGGAAATCTTTATGAAGGAATTGGGTAAGCAACTGGTTCCCCTCCAGTTGGCCAACGGTGGTAATATCATCATGGTGCAGGTAGAGAATGAGTTTGGCGGATACGGGGTTGACAAACCTTATATGACAGCCATCCGTGACATTGTGTGTCGTGCAGGTTTCGACAAGTCCGTACTTTTCCAGTGCGATTGGGACTCTACGTTTGAGCTGAATGCTTTGGACGATTTGCTTTGGACGCTGAACTTCGGTACAGGTGCCAATATCGATAAGGAATTCAAGAAACTCTCTACCGTACGTCCTGATACTCCACTCATGTGCAGTGAGTTCTGGTCGGGTTGGTTTGACCATTGGGGCAGGAAGCACGAGACCCGTCCGGCCGAGAAAATGGTGGAAGGTATCAAGGATATGCTCGACCGGAACATCTCTTTTAGTCTTTATATGACACATGGAGGTACCACCTTCGGTCATTGGGGAGGTGCCAATTCTCCTACCTATTCTGCCATGTGTTCTTCATACGATTATGATGCTCCCATTAGCGAAGCCGGGTGGACCACTCCCAAGTATTACCTTTTGCAGGAGCTTCTTGGCAAATACCGCAGTCCTGAGGAGAAGGAGTGTCCCGTTCCCGAACCGTTCCCCGTCATCGAAATACCCGCCGTGGAACTGAATGCGGCAGCTCCCCTTTTTGAGCAACTGCCCGATTTTGTTCAAAGCGAACAGGTGAAGCCGATGGAAGACTTCAACCAAGGATGGGGAAGCATTCTCTACCGTACCACGTTGCCTGCTACAGAAGCCAATACGCTTCTCCGCATTACCGAAGCACACGACTGGGCACAGATATATGCTGATGGCAAATTGCTCGGTTATCTGGACCGCCGGAAGGACGACAATCAAGTGATTCTGCCGCAACTGCCGGAAGGCACACAATTGGATATATGGGTTGAAGCCATGGGACGGGTCAACTTTGGAAGCACCGTTCACGACCGGAAAGGCATCACTGAGAAGGTGGAGCTTATCAAGCCGGACAAACAGGCTGTTACTCTCAAGAACTGGAAAGTATACAGCATTCCCGTGGATTATAAATTTGCCGCCCGCAAAAAGTATTCGTCTAATAGCCGTCCGGAAGGCCCTGCTTACTACAAGGCGACTTTCAACCTGACAAAGACCGGAGATACGTTTATTGACATGAGTACTTGGGGGAAAGGTATGGTTTGGGTAAATGGACATGCTTTAGGCCGTTTTTGGGAAATCGGTCCCCAACAAACGTTGTTCTTGCCTGGATGCTGGTTGAAGAAAGGAAAGAATGAAATCATCGTACTCGATTTGAAAGGACCGTCGGAGGCTGTTGTCAAAGGTCTGAAGACCCCGGTGCTGGATATACTGCGTGAGAAGGAGAGAAAGAATCGCCAGAAAGGAGATACGTTGGATTTATCTCAGGAAACGCCGGTCTATAAAGGAGCTTTTGCACCCGTTGCCGGATGGCAGGAGGTGAAGTTCGCCCAATCAGCACAAGGACAATATTTCTGTTTGGAAGCCTTGTCGGCGCAAGATGGTAAGACAGAGGCCACCCTTGCCGAGTTGGAGATATTAGGAGCTGATGGCAAGCCCATTCCCCGCGAACAATGGAGAATACGCTATGCCGATAGCGAAGAAACTTACGGGGTCAACGCTACTGCCGACAAGATATACGACCAGCAAGAATCCACCTGCTGGATGACCCAAAAAAGAATCCCTTATCCGCATCAGGTGGTAATTGATTTGGGTGAGGTGAAAACGGTGACGGGATTGCGTTACTTGCCATCGTTTGAGAAAGGTAATCCGGGGATGATTAAAGATTTCTCGGTATATGTCAATAAACAGGCGTTCCGTTATTAAATAGTAAGTGTTGTATGGCAGGAGTTGATAAACTCTTGCCTCCTGCACATCAAATATCAATAATATCAGTAAAAACAAAGTCTCTTGAAGGTAAAGTGTTTTTTAAAATCAATAGGTAGTTTATATATAATGATTGAAATCGAAAACTGGTCTTCAATTCTTCTAACCTTTAAAACGTATGAATATAACACAAAATGAAAGTTCAACAGAATGAGATTTGTTATATTACTGTAAGGGTTTGTCGAGCGTGCGGAATCGGTGTGTTGTGGAAACACGGCACGATGATTCCATCGGCAAATCAAAAGAATCACTTCACATAACTATGACCTTTGCAAATATGAAATACATGTATTATTTACTTTCACTCCTGGTTGTCTGCTTGTTCGGCCTCTCGGACATGTATGCGCAGCAACCGATAGATTACGTCAACATGCGTATTGGTACAGATGGTGAGCATCGCACCGAATATGGAGGAACCGTGCCTGCCGTCACTACCCCTTTTGGCATGACACAATGGTGTCCCGTCACCCGTATCAACGGTATTTCACGGACGATGTATCACAACAAGGATTCTCTGTTGTTGGGTTTTATGGCTACCCACCAACCCGCTGTCTGGATGGGCGATTATGGCTATATGACCCTGATGCCCCAATGCGGCTCGCTCAAACTGAAACCATCGGAACGGGGAGTCAGACTGGACCGTACCCAAGAAGTGCTTACTCCTTATTATTATAAAGTGACCACTTCGGAAGGTGGAGAGCAGCAGCAGATTGCCACCGAACTGACAGCCACTTCGCGTGCCTCGTTCTTCCGTTTCAGATATCCCAAGCAGGAGAAAGCTCTCTTGTACCTCGAAGCCGGACGAGGCAAGCGGGGAGGCGGCATTGAGATATTTCCTGAAAAGAGAGAAATACACATCTACAACGAAGACAGGCATGATGCCCATTTAGGACCGGAAACTCCTGATTTAAGAGGGTACTATGTATTGAAGTTTTCTGCTGATTTAGCCGACTATGGCGTTTGGAAGGACTCTCTTGTGACCGCAGGGAAAACTCAGGAAGCAGGAACCTCCGCAGGCGGATATGTGGCATTTCCTGCCGGTACGGAAATGATGGAGCTGCGGATTGGCAGCTCTTTCATCAGTTTTGAACAAGCCGGAGAAAATCTTGCCAAAGAGATTCAGAAAACAGCCTCTTTCGGGCAGACAGTAAAGAAAGTCCGTACAGCCTGGAATCGCTCCCTTTCCAAGATTAAGCTGAAAGGCGGTACGGAAGACGACCGCGTTGTTTTCTATACTGCTTTCTTCCATACGCTTCAATATCCCCGTGAGTTCTCGGAATATGGCAGATACTATAGCCCGTTCGACGGGAAAGTGCATGAAGGAGTTTCTTACAATGCCTATTCCTTGTGGGACACCTTCAGAGCCGAACATCCTTGGCTGCAATTAGTAGCTTCGGAACGTGTTGATGACATGATAACCTCGTTGGTACAAATGTACGAGGAAGGCGGCTGGATTCCTAAATGGCCCAACCCCACTTACACCAATATCATGATTGGTACCCATGCGGATGCAGTCATTGCTGATGCCTACGTGAACGGTTTCCGTAACTATGACGTGGAGCAGGCCTACAAAGCCATCCATAAGGATGCCTATGTACCTCCACTCTATGACGATAAGAGCAAATGGGGCGACAGAGCACTTTGGAACGGGCAATACGAAGCACGTGGTGGACTGACCAACTATTTGCACAAAGGGTACGTAGCTTCCGATTGTACATACGAGTCCGTGGCGCGTACCCTGGAGTTTGCTTTGGATGATTATTGTATTGCCCAAATGGCAAAAGGGTTGGGACATACGGATGATTATGTCGATTTGATGAAGCGCGCTGCCAACTATAAACATCTGTACAACTCGGAGCTGAAATTCTTCCAAGCCCGTAAGGCAGATGGTACGTGGGACCAAGCCCATGTGGGATTTACCGAAGGGGCCAATTGGACCTACCGCTTCTGTGTGATGCAAGATGTGCCCGGAATGATTGACTTGATGGGAGGCAGTGACGCTTTCATGCAGCTCTTG
>OHBD01001362.1_pt1 | contig 10736 bp, 6 predicted proteins | sample 1577291 | NCBI WGS metagenome assembly OHBD01 (sample SAMEA3879572, study PRJEB24766) | human gut metagenome | biome: human-associated habitat; feature: feces | place: USA | collected 1985/1987
TACAGGTACGGCTAACTCGCTGATAAATAGTGGGGACGCTGTATTGGTGGTTTACGATAGCCTACAAGGTCTGAGGGTTTGATAATGCCGGCAGTAATGCAAGGCTGGAACATTTCAAAGTGCCATTTGTCAAAGTCTCTGCTGACGATATTGCCGGCATTGGCTCCTTGAAGGATTGCCTTGACACTCTCTTTGACCTGTTGGAATGCCTGGTAATAGCCTCGTGCTGCTAAAGCGTTCTTGCGATCTGCATCAATCTTGTCGTCTTCCGGATTCCACTCGCCAGAGCGAACGCGTTCGATAAGTCCTTCTGTAACCCGATAGCCTTCAATGGATAAAGAATGGTAACTGTCGCGTATATAGTTGTCATCCATGTTGCTTAGTATTGCCTCTGTGGTTTGGCTTTGTGTGGGGGCAATGAGTGGAAGGTCGAGTATTTGCTTTCTCATCTTCTGCCACATCAGCCTGATCCTGATGGCATGGGGTGGAGTGTTCCTACTTGTTCCTGATAGGCTGGACGTCGTGTCTTCAAATGGATCCTCTGGGCGTAACTCGTGGCCAAGTCTCGTCATGAATTGTAGAATAGTTTCTGCAACGTCAGTTCGCCCGATGTTTCTGAAAGCACCAACAAGTCTTGAGGCTCTGGAAGAGTTTCCTTCGTCGGCCACCACTTTGAGGATTTCATCAGCTCCGCCAACCAGAGACAAACAGGTCCGGGCATTGACTGAGTTTCTGCTGAAATATGTTGGTGTACAGAAAACCAAAGCTTCTGCCAAAGGGTAGAGTCTTAATCCATATCTTTGCTCAACTACAATATGTGCTGGCATTGTTGCTGTGATGTCCAGCATCGAGTCACCATGCTTCAAACTTACAATATTGTTGCTTGCCTTTGATGAACGGATTATCAATTGAGTAGGGGCTACTGTCTCTCCGGCATAGAAATCAAGTGATTCTTCTGGAGTAAGACACCAGTTGTCTCCGAAACGGTTGTTGGAATATGCTACTATGAATTTCCAATAGGAAGCATACCACACGGTTGTGTCTCCTTCCATCCCTGGCATGGTAGGCATATACCATCCTTTGATTACTTGTTCTAAGTAACCATTATCTATAAGACGCTTTGTATGTGTCTCGCCCAAGGTCTTCATGCCCTGAATGATGTCACTGTTGTTCTCGTCCTGATATTTCTTGAGTACGCTCAGTGAATCTGCTAACTTTTCTTGAATACTTGCCATTCTTTCAACTTTAATCTGCCCATTAGTATGTACATGATGGGTGTCTATTAGTAAATACCTAGTGCAGGGTTATTAGTAAATACCCAGTGCGGTGTTATTAGTATTTACACGGTGCAAAGTTATTAGTTTTTATCCGGATTTGCAAGGTTTTGGGGCAATAAAAAAGAATCACATTCTTTTTGTATTGTCTTCGATTTGCACTATCTTTGGATAAGATAGGCTGCATCTCAACAATAAAAAAGAATCACATTCTTTTTGTATTGTCTTCGATTTGCACTATCTTTGCAAACTAAAAGGGTTTGCGAATGAAGTATCCCATCGGCATACAGGATTTTAAGAGTATTGTTGACGGCGGTTTTGTCTATGTGGACAAGACGGCCTTGCTGCACAAGATGGTGACGGAGGGTAAGATTTACTTTCTGAGCCGTCCTCGTCGGTTTGGCAAGAGCTTGCTCGTCTCTACGCTGAAGTATTATTTCGGTGGGGAGCGGGAGCTGTTTCGAGGTCTGGCCATCGAGGACCTGGAGCAGGAGTGGGAGCAATATCCTGTTTTTCATATTGACTTCAATGGCAGCGACTTCACCCAGGGCAGCACGTTGCAGAACAAACTGGATGTGTGTGTTGAGGACTGGGAGAGGCAGTACGGAATGACGGGTGACGATCGTCTCAGCGTGGGGGAGCGTTTTGCCAGGTTGTTGGCTTTTGTTCATGAGCGTACAGGAAAGCAGTGTGTGGTGCTCATCGACGAGTATGACAAGCCGTTGCTGGATGTGCTCGACACGAACTATCGGACGACGGATGGCAATGGCAACAACCTGCGGATCGAGGAACTCAATCGTAATATTCTCAAGGGTTTCTACTCCGCCTTCAAGGCTGCTGACCAAGACTTGCGCTTCGTGCTGCTCACGGGCGTGACGAAGTTTTCGCAGGTGAGTGTGTTCAGCGGTTTCAACCAGCCGGAGGATATCAGTATGAGTGCGGCCTATGAGGCGGTCTGCGGTATCACGGAGGCGGAACTGGAGGGGACGTTTCATGACGAGATGGACGCCATGGCGGACGAGATGGGGGTGAGCCCCGAGGAGGTGCGCTTGATGCTGAAGCGGCATTATGACGGTTATCATTTCAGTAAGCGGAAGACGGATATCTTCAATCCCTTTAGTCTGCTCAATGCGCTTAGCGTAAGGGATATCCAGGATTATTGGTTTCGCACGGGTACGCCCAGTTACCTGGTCCGCCTGCTCCACCATACGGATGAGAATCTCAACGAACTGACGGGGAAGTATTACGACACCTCGGATTTTATCGACTACAGAGCGGACGTGGAGCGCCCGTTGCCCATGATCTATCAGAGCGGTTATCTGACCATCAAGGACTACGACCGCTTCTCCAACTCCTACCTGCTCGACCTGCCCAACAATGAGGTGAAAAAGGGTTTCCTCACGCTGATTGCCTCCAACTATCTCGGTACGAAGGAATCGGCGAACACCTTGGCGATACAACTGACGCGTGCTCTCCTGCGCGATGACCTCGACACATGGCGCAAGAGCCTGACGGCCTTCTTCGCCAGCATTCCTTACTCGATGCGTCGGAAGGACATGGAGACGGAGAAAGAACGTTATTTCCATTATACCTTCTACCTTATCTTCCGCATCCTCAGTACTTACCTCGTGCTTACGGAGAAGCAGCAGAGCGAGGGTCGGGCCGACTGCATCGTCGAGACGCCCATGGGCGTGTATATCTTTGAGTTTAAGCTCGACGGCACGGCGGACGATGCCTTGCGCCAGATAGAGGAGAAGGGGTATGCGCGCCCCTATGAGGCCGACTCCCGTCCCGTCCATCGCGTGGGCGTCAGTTTCTCGTCGCGGACGGGAACGATTGATGACTGGAAGGAGGCGTAGGCAGCGCATGGAAATAAAGTCAGCGAATAGTCACATTAATACTGTTAGAACATCATGAGCACCATGAAAAAGGTACCTATAGAGAGGAAAGAAGAACAATCTCCAGTGGAAGCTTCAAGCCCTGAAAAGGGCGGGGGCAAAAGGCGAGGGAAGGCGACAGCCCAAGGCGCCAAGAAGACGAAGGGCCGGCGCAAGCGAGCCAAGGTGGTGATGCCGAAAATAAACAATATGCAGAAGCCTGCGGGCATGAAGCTCGAGGAGTGGCAGATCGCGTTGCGAAAGCTGCAGGCCGAGAAGGAGACCTTTGCCATACGGATGGTGGACGAACAGTATGCTCCGGGAGAGTTTCGGGTGGTCAATGCGGCTACGAGAAGCGAATACAAGGTGGTATATCGGGGGAAGGACAGCCTGTGGAACTACTGCTCCTGCTATGACTTCAAGACTTCGCAGCTCGGCACTTGTAAGCACATGGAGGCCGTGAAACTCTGGGTGAGGAAGAAGCGCAAGAAGGTGCAGGTGGCAGAGCCCGACTATAGTTCGGTCTATATCGACTATAAAGGGCCGCGCAGGGTGAAGATACGCATCGGCGACCATGGTCGGGAAATGCTGGAGCGATTGGCGAAAGACTATTTTGACGAGTTGGGTGTGCTTCGCGAGGATGCCTATGCCCGCTTTGACGTGTTCGTTCAGGCTGCCAAGGCCATTGCTCCCGACTTTCGCTGCTATGACGACGCCCTCGATTATGTCCTGGAGCGGCGTGACCGGATCAAGCGTTGCCGGTTGTTGGAGGAAAAATACACGGACGAATATCTCGACCAAATGCTCACCGTACCGCTCTATCCCTACCAAAAGGAGGGGACGCGCTTCGCCGTGCGTGCCGGCAAGGCCATCATTGCCGACGAGATGGGACTGGGCAAGACGTTGCAGGCCATCGCCTCGGCAGAGGTCTATCTGCGTGAGGGCATGGCTGAGCAGGTGCTGGTGGTCTGTCCCACGTCGCTGAAATACCAGTGGAAGCGGGAGATAGAACGATTCACGGGCGGTGACAGGGTAGAGAGTAGTGGGAAAGGCGTGGAGGACGGCTTGACCATTCCGAAGGTGGTGGTCGTAGAGGGCACTCCTGCTAAGCGCGACAAACTGTATAAGGCGCCCGCACCCTACAAGATTGTCTCTTACCACACGATGAGCAACGACGTCAGACATCTGGGCAAGTTGGATACCGACGTGTTGATCATGGACGAGATACAGCGGCTGAAGAATTGGGACACGCTGATCTCCCGTGCCGCCCGCAAGATAGCGTCGCGCTATGCGGTCTTGCTGTCTGGCACGCCGATGGAGAACAAGTTGGAGGAGCTCTATGCCAACATGGAACTGGTGGACCAGTTTTGTCTCGGACCTTACTACCAGTTTCGCGACCAGCACATCCTGCTCCATCCCGAGATGGGTGGTATCATGGGCTATAAGGATCTCAACGCCATTGGCGAGGCCGTCAGCAACCGACTGTTGCGGAGGACGAAGAAAGGCGTGCGCCTGCAGTTGCCCAAGCGGAGCGACCAGTTTGTGCTGGTCCCGATGACTCAACGCCAGGACGATCTCCACTCGGAGTTTAAGTGGGACTTGTTGGTGATCCTGAACAAGTATCGCAAATACCACTACATGACGGAGCAGGACAGGCTGCGCGTGCTCAAGTTGCTGAGTCAGATGCGGATGGTGGCCGACAGCACCTTTATCTTGGAACAAAATCTCACGACGCGTAGTGATGTCAAGATAGCGGAGGTGATGAACCTGCTGGGCAATGTCTTGGAGAGTGGGGACGAGAAGGTGGTCGTCTTCAGCGAATGGGAGCGCATGACCCGTCTGGTGGCGATGGAACTGGACAAGCGGGGCATACGCTATGAGTATCTCAATGGGCGAGTGCCGTCGAAGAGGCGCGGGGAACTGGTAGATGATTTCACAACACTTCCCGAGAGTCGGGTGTTTCTTTCCACTGATGCAGGATCTACGGGTCTCAACCTCCAGGTGGCAAGCACACTCATCAACATGGATTTGCCATGGAATCCTGCTGTCCTTGAACAGCGTGTTGCCCGTATCTTCCGTCTTGGACAGGAGAAGCCCGTGCAGATCATCAACCTTGTCTCGAAAGCTTCTATCGAGGAGGGCATGATCAACAAACTGCGGTTTAAGAAGTCGATGTTTGAGGGAGTCTTGGACGGCGGTGCAGACACCGTGTTTGTCGATGAGAGCAAGTTTAAGAAACTCATGGACGACCTCGCAGTTATCATGGAGGCAACGCCAGACGCTCCCGAGGTGGAGTATGTGGACGAAGAGGTGGAGCAAGAACAGAAGGGAAAGACGTCTATGGAGGCCTCTTTGGACGAAGCGCTCGCTGACGCATCGGAGGCAGACGATGAATCTTCTGTAGATCAGGGATCGTTTGTGGATCATGAGCCTTCAGTAGACCATGAGCCTTCAGTAGCGCATGGGTCTTCGGTAGGGCATGAATCTTTAGCAACCCACCAGTCTTCCGAGGGGCAGCTTCCTTCAGCAGACCATGGGGCTATTGCAGACCAGGAGCCTCCTGCGAGTCACGATCCTTCTCAAGGACAGGCGGCAACGAAGGCACAGGACGGTGCGCAGAAACGGCCTTCCAGCCATCATGCTTCGCCCCATCCCCAGCAATTAGTCAGTCAGGGTGTTTCCTTCTTTAGTGGACTGGCCGAAACACTCAAGTCGGCTGAGGCCACTCAGCAGTTGGTCGATAGCATCGTGGAGACCGACAAGGAGACGGGTGAGGCCCACCTGAAGATACCCGTCGGTAGCAAGGACACCGTCATGCAGATGCTCACGCTGTTTGGCAAACTGATGAACAAGTAGCGATTGCGATGTAACGAAATCGGGACGCTCCGCATAGGCTGTTTCTTCGGGATGCTTTCGGGAAGTCTTCGGGATGATGTCAGAATGATTTTGGGATATTGCCCTTGAAATAATCATCGGCCATTGGAAATGAGAAATGATTTCCAATGGCCGATCGTTTTTTATCTGGACCCTCAGCCGTCCGACGGGGGCGGGTGTTGAGGGTGGCAGGAGGCTACAGGGAATAGAACTCCGTGAAGGCGCGGACGCAGTAGGCGTGGTCGGCTACGCTGCCCGTCTCGCGGCAACTGTGCATGCCGAGGATGGCATTGCCCATATCGACACCACGCAGGGGGACCGTGGAGGCCAGGATGTTGCCCAGGGTGCTACCGCCCGCCACATCGCTATGGTTGACGAAGCGCTGGCAGGGCACACCCGCCTTGCGGCAGATCTCAGCGAAGATGGCGGCAGAGACGGCGTCGCTGGCATACTTCTGGGAGGCGTTGAACTTGATGGCGGGACCTCCACCGAGCATGGGGTGGTTGGTCGGGTCGTACTTCTCGGCGTAGTTGGGATGGAAGGCGTGGGCATTGTCGGCGGAGATCATGAAGGCGCGCTCCACCGCCTGCCAGTAGGCTTCCTCCGTGCCACTCTGCTGACGGGCAATACGCATCAGCATCGAAGCCAGGAAGGGGCTGCCAGCACCCTGCTTGGTCTGCGATCCCGTCTCCTCGTTGTCGAAGATGGCGAGCACCTGGGTGGTGTCCCTCTCGGGAGCTGCAATCAGGGCCTCGAGTCCGGCAAAGCACATCGACAGGTCGTCGAGGCGGCCCGAGGAGATAAACTCGTCGTGGACGCCGAAGGTGCAGGCGGGCTGCGTATCGGCCAGGTAGAGGTCGAAGTCGAGGATGTCCTCGTGGCTGACGGGGCGTTGCTTGCTGAGTTCCTCTACAATGACATTCATCAGCAGGTTGCCCTGCTCCAGTTCGTCGTTGATCAATCCCAGGAGGGGAAGCATATCCTTCTGCTTGCTCAGTTTCACGCCGTCGTTGACCTGGCGGTTGAAGTGGATGGCGAGATTGCTGATCTGGAGCAGCGGACGACGGACGTGCATCAGCATCGTCTCGGGCGACATGGCGTCCTTGCCGCGCACGATGACGCGGCCAGCGAGCGTCAGCGGACGGTCGAACCACGTGGAGAGGATCGGGCCACCATAGACCTCGGTGTTCAGACGCACCAGGCCGCCCTCACCCGTCATCTCGGCATGGGGCTTCACACGGAACGTGGGGGAGTCGCTATGGGCGCAAATCATGTGGAATCCCGTCTCGGCCAGCGGTTTGCGACCCAGGCGGAAGGCATAGACCGAAGAGTCGTTCTTCGTCACATAGACCTTGTCGCCAGCCTTCAGTTCGCCGAGGGGCTGCTGAGGGTCAAGGCGGCGGTAGCCGTTCTGCTCGAGTTCACAGGCTATGTTGCGCGCGGCGAGGAAATTGACGGGCGACGCATCCAGAAATTTCAATAAGCGATTGATCATAAATCGGTTGTTTAAGATGAGTAAATATTTCGGCCACAAACTTACACAAAATTTCTGAGATACCCATCATCAGACGGCAAAAAAATCATACTTCCCCCGTGGCTTTTCTCCATTTACTGAGGTTTGCGGATAGGCATCTAGGCAAAAAGCTGCGCATTTGCAGCGTGAACCCTCCTTTTCTTTGGCCGTGTCGGCTTTTATTGCTAAATTTGCACCTACACAATCACCAATAGAAATAAGGAACAAGCAGATCATGATAAGAGAGAAGACTCCCGATGTGGCTTTCCAGTTGCTGCCCGAGTGGGCAGAGCAGGAGGCCGTCGTGCTGGTGTGGCCCGACGAGCAGACCGACTGGGCCTATATCCTCGACGAGATACGCCAGACCTATGTCGAGTTTATTGAGGCCATTGCCCGGTATGAGGCCGTGTGGCTCGTGGCGCGCGATACGGCGGCGGCACGAGCGTGGTTGGCAGGTCGGGTGAGCGATCGTGCGCTGGAGGCGATACGCTGGATAGAGGCAGAATACAACGACACATGGGCGCGCGACACGATGCCGCTGACCATCTCCGACGGCAGGGGAGGACTGCGGATGATGGACTTCCGCTTCAATGGCTGGGGCGAGAAGTTTGCCAGCGACCAGGACAACCAGCTGGGACGCGTGCTCCAGGAAAAGGGAGTCTTCCGCTGTCCGATGGACCATTGGGACGACTTCGTGCTGGAGGGAGGATCGGTTGAGGCTGATGGCGAGGGCCATCTCTTCACGACCTCGGTCTGTCTGTTGGCCCCTCATCGCAACCAGCCCCTCACGCAGGGTGACCTGGACGAACGGCTTCGACAGGCCTTCGGCGTGGATCGGGTCTATTGGATCGGTCATGGATCTTTGGATGGCGACGATACCGACGGCCATATCGACACCCTGGTGCGTTGTGCGCCGGGCCATACGCTGCTCTATGTGGGTTGCGACGATGAGGCCGATCCGCAGTATGCCGACCTCAAGGCCATGGAGGCCGACCTCCAGGCCATCAATCGCGAGGCCGAAGTGGCCTACCGACTGCTGCGCTTGCCGATGCCCGATGCCATCCTCGACGAGGAGGGGAATCGCTTGCCAGCCACTTATGCCAATTTCCTGATCGTCAACGGGGCAGTCATCGTGCCTACCTACGACCAGCCACACCACGACGCCGAGGCGCTGCGTGTGGTCGGCGAGGCCTTCCCCGATCACGAGGTGGTGGGAGTGGATGCGCGGACCGTCATCCAGCAGCACGGATCGCTCCACTGCCTGACCATGCAGATCCCCGTAGGCGTGGGCCAAGGAGGCGAATAAACCGAAGGGGCTGGGGTGGAGGAAAAGCCCCGTTGGCCCTCATATCGTAGAACATATTACAAGACTCACAATGAAAATAGGAATCGTACAACAACACAATACTGCCGACGTGGCGGACAACATGCGCCGTCTGGCTGCCTCGGTGGAGCAACTGGCCCAGGAGGGGGCGCAGCTCGTCGTACTGCAGGAGTTGCACAACTCGCTCTACTTCTGCCAGACGGAGGACGTAGCCAACTTCGACTTGGCGGAGCCGATCCCCGGCCCATCGACTCAGTTTTATGGTGAACTGGCGAAACGTCTGGGCGTCGTCATCGTCACGTCGCTCTTTGAGCGCCGCTCAGCAGGTCTCTATCACAACACGGCCGTGGTGATAGAGCGCGACGGAACGATCGCAGGCAAGTATCGCAAGATGCACATCCCCGACGATCCAGCCTACTATGAGAAGTTTTACTTTACTCCTGGCGACCTCGGTTTCCGTCCCATCGACACGAGTGTGGGCCGCTTGGGTGTGTTGGTCTGCTGGGACCAGTGGTATCCGGAGGCAGCGCGCCTGATGGCCTTGCAGGGGGCGGAGATCCTGATCTACCCGACGGCCATCGGCTATGAACCCTCCGACGTTGAGGAGGAGCAGCAGCGCCAGCGTACGGCGTGGACCACCGTGATGCGCGGCCATGCTGTGGCCAACGGACTTCCTGTCGTCGCTGTCAACAGGGTGGGCTTCGAGCCTTCGCCCGTGGGCAAGGCGGAGGGACAGGCCTGCTCGGGTGGCATCCAGTTTTGGGGATCCAGTTTTGTGGCTGGGCCTCAGGGCGAACTCCTCTGGCAGGGGTCGGACAGCGAGGAGGCTTTGCGCCTGTTCGACATCGATCTTGGGCATAGCGAGAATGTGCGCTGCTGGTGGCCCTTCCTGCGCGACCGCCGTATCGACGCCTATGAAAAAATCACCCGCCGCTTCATCGACTGACGCGTGCAATACTTCTTTACCATCACTTGACCATTGCAAAGGTTATGAAAAGAAATACTATCCTGGCGGCACTGACCGCCGTATCGCTCTCTGCTGCCGTCACTCCCGTCGGCGCACAGCAACTGTTGCCGCAGCCGAAGCAGGCCGTCTTTGGCAAGGGCACTTTCAATCCGCAAAAGGGTGTCGTCCTGATGGAGGAGACTTCTGGGGCAGGCCACGGCAAGGAGTACTACCGACTCCATATCACGCCCGACACGATGCGGGTGGCCTATGCCGACTCCACGGGCCTCTTCTATGCCACACAGACCATCAGCCAGCTCCGCAAGGGAGACCTGCTGCCCGTCTGTGATGTCGAGGACTGGCCGAGCTATGAGTGGCGTGGCTGCATGATCGACATCTCCCGCCATTTCTTCCCGCTGAGTTTTCTGAAGAAGCAGGTGGATGTCCTCGCCCATTACAAGGTCAATCGCCTTCACCTCCACCTCACCGACGCGGGAGGATGGCGCATGCAGATAGACCGCTATCCCGAACTGACGAAGAAGGCGGCATGGCGCACGGAGAGCGACTGGACGAAATGGTGGATCGACAACGACCGCCGCTATATGAGGGAGGGCGATCCCGGGGCCTATGGAGGCTACTATACGGAAGCGGATGTACGTGAGGTTCTGGAATATGCCCGCTTGAGGCATGTCACCGTTATCCCCGAAATAGAAATGCCGGGACACTCGGGAGAAGTACTGGCAGCCTATCCACAGCTGTCCTGTACCGGCAAGCCTTATACATCCGGTGAAGTCTGTATCGGAAACGAAGAGACCTTCAAGTTCTTCGAAGATGTGCTGGATGAAGTGATACGGCTGTTCCCTTCCCGGTATATCCATATTGGAGGTGATGAAGCCAGCAGACGCCACTGGAAGGCATGTCCCAAATG